>Ga0208919_1000196_pt1 | contig 44991 bp, 59 predicted proteins | sample 4_EtaG_FD_184076 | JGI IMG/M metagenome (GOLD analysis project Ga0208919, IMG submission 184076) | Marine viral communities from the Subarctic Pacific Ocean - 4_ETSP_OMZ_AT15127 metaG (SPAdes) (version 3) | ecosystem: Environmental > Aquatic > Marine > Oceanic | place: Pacific Ocean | collected... | reverse complement strand
TATATGTTGAGTACATCAAGAAAACTGACGAATATCGAGTGCATGTGTTCGATGGGGAGGTGATTGATGTACAACAAAAACGTAAACGACAGGAGGTACCAAATGAAGAAGTCAACTACCAAGTTAGGAACTCAGATAATGGGTGGGTTTACTGTAGGAATGGGGTATCTCCTCCTGAGTCTGTTGTTGATGCTGCAATTACTGCTGTACGTATTTTGGGGCTTGACTTTGGTGCTGTTGACATCGGTCACAACCTTAAACAAGCTCGCTCTGTGGTCTACGAAGTTAACACCGCGCCCGGTCTCGAAGGTACAACAGTGGATTTATACTACGAGGCACTGCGAAACCGGCTCCCAGCCCTTCGAGGGGGAGCCTACGCCCGACGACGACGAGTGGTTTTCGAGCAGCGAGTTCGGAATGGATATTAGCTTACTACCTAAAGGAGAGCACGATGGCAGGAACGAAAAAGCCTAAAAGGGGGCAAGAAGTGTTACTCTCTATTGGAGAGTTTGGAGCAAAATATGGAAAGTTTACTACCACTGCGCGAGTAGATGAGTTACTTTCATCGCAATTTACAGTATTTGTAGACGGCACTACAAAGTTCTTTTTCTATAAGGATTACAAAATTACATGGGATTTTCCAGAGGAGGCAAAAAATGATTGATTTTTTAGGGTTGCAGTGCTGCGCTCTCGCAGAATTGCAGGGATTTATGAGTAACACGCCAAAAGTAGTGGTACAGTATTGCGACCGTAATAAAAAGGCGCTAGGAAATAACGGACCAAGAAGTTTTATTCTTAGTGAAGCTAGACCGAAAGGCGTTCGATTTAGAACAACGTCTAATTTCAAAGCCTATGTTAAAAAACATGATTTAGGAGCTATTGAATCTGTGAATATTGGCCGAAATGGTAACTCTGGAAATCATGTGAAAGTTTCTATTTACACTCCAAGGAGATAAGATATGATTAGCGTAACAGTTAATGGTAATAGTTATAGTTCTATTGCTGCCGCTTGGCGGGAAGAATCCCCTAGGAATCTTCCTTTAATTACAGTCCGAGTCAGGCTCAAGATGGGCTGGACTGCTAAGGACGCATTCACTTTGCCCTCAATTGAGCCAAAAAAGAGGCGTTTGGGGCACGAATAGGTATAATTTTTACTTATATTTGACGAAACTTACATATCTCAAACGTCTATTACATATAGAGCTACAAAAAATTGAGTACCTACAGAAATGACATTGCGCTTTTAGCTGAATCTCTAGAGATAGGGGAACGTGTTAGAGAGGTCTGTCCTTTATGTAACGGGGGTTCTACTAGAGAGAAATCTCTCTCATTAATCAGAACTCAAGACGGGTACTTGTACTTATGTTTTAGAGCTAAGTGTGGTCTCCGAGGCGGGAAGGGAGGCTCTATCTCCAGTACGGAGGTGAAAAAGAGGGAAGGTAAGCAATGGAATGGGGAACTGTTCTCTATCCCTGAAAAGGTAGTCGCGTGGATAGGTCGTTCATGGCATATGCGCCCTCCTAGTAGCTGGTACTGGACACCAGATTACTCCGGGCGTATAGCTATGAGTATACTTGACCCACGGGGGGTACACAGGGGATGGTGTCTACGGAGGCCAGTGTCTAAAGCCCCCAACAAGGCTCTGACCTTCATTGACCCCGAGCAGGAGGCTGTGTCGTGGTACAGAACGAGTACAAATTCCCCTACATACTTAGTGGAGGATGTGCCGTCAGCGGTACGCGTAAGCAAGTTTGCTAACGCAGTGGCCTTGCTTGGTACGGGGGTGGGGCAGCAGAGAGCGTTAGAGATTTCGCAGTGGGCTACCCAGCCCGTAGTACTAGCGTTAGATCAGGATGCTACAGACCTTAGCTTTAGATGGGCCAAGAAGTACAGTTTGTTGTGGGGGAATGTGAAAATACTGCCCCTTGAGAAAGATTTTAAGAATTGCACAGAAAAAGAATTAAAAGAGGTGCTAAGTGAAAGAGAAACACGTATTAGCAAGCGCGATAAAGGACAGGAAGGCTTATGAGTCAATCAAAGACCATGTGGATCGTGACGACCTCAGTGAACAGGGCTGGATCATATGGTCCGGCATTGCTGAGTTCTACCAACGGGATGATGGCGTGGAATACGCAGATGCGGCCATACTCTCGTCAATTGTCGAAAGAACTGTCCAAGCTGACAAACACAAAGAGATGTTCTCTCGCCTCGTTCAGTCCTTGGCAGAGTTCAACACTTCTCCCGCTAACGTTGTGGACGACCTTCTCGCCACTAAACGAGAAGCCGTGGGTCAACGATTGGCCCAAGAGTTACTTTCGGGCCGAAAGCCGAACGGACTTTTGTCGGAATACGAAAGATTGGCGGGAACGGAAGGCTTCGAGAGTAAGGTGGAGAGCCGCGTTGGACTCTCTGTCTGTGATCTGGTCGCTGAGAAGTTCAATCCAGAAGGGCTAGTACAGGTATGGCCAGAGTCCCTTAACAGTCGGCTAGACGGCGGGGTAAAGCCCGGCCATCATATCGTCCTATTCGCACGGCCCGAAATGGGCAAGACTATGGCCGTAATCAACATGATTGCTGGCTTCTTAGACCAAGACTTGCGGGTGCTCTATGTGGGCAATGAAGACCCCCTAGACGACATAAATATGCGGGTCGTAAACCGCTTATCTGGCATGGATAAGTACGAAGTTCTACAAGACCCCGAAAAAGCGGACCTCAGAGTGCGTGAGAGGGGCTACGAGAGGCTTTCTCTGGCTAGTCTAGCCCCCGGTACTCCGGCGGAGATCGAGGCTCTAATCGCCTCTAATTCGCCTCATGTTTTAGTTATAGATCAGCTCCGAAACATCAAGATGGGCACCGATAACCGAGTGCTTGAATTGGAGCAGGCTGCGACGAGGGCAAGAGAATGGGCAAAAAAGCACAATATAGTTGTCGTTTCTACCACCCAAGCTGGAGACTCTGCTTCAGGAAAGGCTGTTCTGGACCTAGGCGATGTAGATTTCTCCAATACAGGTATTCCCGCACAGGCAGACCTTATGGTGGGGCTGGGGGCGACCGACAAGAACGCGATGAGGGGCGAGATAGTGCTGTCCCTCCCAAAAAATAAGGTGTCAGGAAATCACGAATGGTTTACAGTACTAACAAATCCGCTACTAAGCGAACTTACACCGCTAGAGTAAAGTACTCTAGCGGTAGACAAAAGACGATCTCTAGCCTAAGTAAAGAGGAGGTAAAGTGGCAGGTTAGTGCTGGAGGAGGGCGTGTAATTAAGTTGGAGTGGCTATAATTTTATGTAAGAAATAACAGTTTCAATCGTCTTATTATAAAGGGACAATAAAAATGAAAATAAACCCTACTCTTATCAGAGCAGTAGACCGACTAAGTATCACAGAAGACCAGAGGCAAGACCTGTACGTCAAGATTCTTGAGTACGGGGGGGAGATGCCGGACAACCCAGAGGCGTGGGTGGCGACACTCTCAAAAAATATGGCATTGGATGCCAAGCGACGAGGACGGCGTAGGCGTGAACTAGAAGAACAACATGCTAACCAGCTACGCGCCGTGCATGGTCAGGATGACACCGCTGACCCACTTGAGTACATGGAGTACGAAGAACTGGCTACAGCAGTGGAGGGACTGTCCCAACCCATGCTTGACGTTCTCGTCGCGCACTACGTAGAGGGGCGATCAGTAGATGATATTGCACACGCAGACGGGGTAACTCCCGGAGTTATCTACACACGGTTGTCCAGAGCTAGAAAACAAATCAAAAAAGGAAGCTAAAATGAGTGATAATAAATTCAGATACGACGTTTTTGTGTCTCCCGTAGGGGAGCTTGAGTACCCTTGGCTGACTAAGGCAGACACTAGGTTCGACCCAGACGGCGTGTATCAGACCCGCATGTTGCTCCCGTTCGAGGAGGCTCAAGAGTTTATCGCCAAACTGGAGCGGTCCCGCGAGGACTTTTTCCAGACATTGGACGCGGGTAAACAGAAGACGTACAACAAATTGCCCGTGTTTGAGGAGGAAGTAGATGACGAAGGGGAACGTACAGGTAATGTACGCTTCAAGTTCAAACTGAAGGCAAAAGTATCTCCGAAGGAAGGGGACTCATTTGAGCAGCGACCCAAGTTGTCTTTCGTTGACGTAGACGATGCCGACAAGCCAGTGTATGGCGGCAGCCGTGCCCGTATTAAGGGCCAGATCGTCCCCTACACCAACGCCGCAGGGCGCAGTGTGGGCGTTACCTTGAGACTACGCGGAGTAGAAGTACATGAACTTGTCACCTCTGGAGGAGAAGGCGCAGGATATTGGACCAGCTTTAGCTGATATCCCAGATCACGTAGCTAACCCCGACCCTTCGATTTATTGGAGCAATAACTATGTCGTCCTTGACTTTGAAACAACTGCTGACCTCAAGGGGTCGCCCGTCTCGCCTAGCAATCGAATTGTCTTGGCTTGCTGGAGAGGAGCCGACGGAGAGATGCACCATTGTCGTGGAGGAGAGTACGAGCAGCAAAGATTGGTTGAATGTGTTGACTCTGCTGACTTCGTTGTCGCTCACAATGCAAAATTCGAGCTTGGATGGCTCAGAAGATGCGGGGTCAACCTCCGACGGGTCGTAACATTTGACACTATGATCGCCGAGTATGTCCTCGGCGGCAATAGTCTCAGGCCGCAGCACCTCGGCCTTGACGCTACCTTGGCCCGGTACAAACTTGGTAGCAAAGGTGACACAGTATCGAGTATGATTAAGGCGGGGTGTCCCGTCGAGAACATACCAGAGGAGTGGCTGCTACGGTACTGTGAGCGGGATGTCGAGGCCACTCATGAGTTGTTTATGCTTCAGAGGGACGAGCTAAAGGGCCGTGCTCTTGAGGCGATAAACTACCAAAGAAACCTCGTTACTCCCGCGCTTGCTGATATTGAAGCCAACGGTATGAAGTTGGACGAAGAAGCAGTACTCAAGCTAGAAGAAGAAAAAGAGGCAGAGTATGCTAGACTCACAAATAGACTCCAAGAATTCTGCGGGGGAAGGAACCCAAGTTCCCCCAAACAGATGCGTGAGTTTATCTATGGGGAGCTTGGATTCCAAGTACCGACAGACCATCGTCGGCAACCTATCCTTACGAGTTCAGGAGACCCTAGTACAGCAGCCCCCGTCTTGGCGAGACTTGTTGGAAGGACAGCCCGACAGCGCAAGTTTCTTGCTCTGCGTGGAAAGTGGAGTCAACTTCATTCCGACCTCACTAAGTACATCCGCAAGTTTGCAGACGTTGTGCGTAATAATCAGGGACTGCTATACGGAAATTTTAACCAGACAGCTACTAGAACTCACAGACTTTCTTCGACTGGCGTTGGTAAAGCCTCAGTACAGTTCCAAAATTTTAACAGACTATTTAAGCCCCTTTTCCGTGCGCGTAATGATGGGTGGTCAGTGGGAGAGGCTGACGGGTCACAGTTGGAGTTCCGGGTGGCGGTACACCTCGGACGAGACGCGGTGGGGCTTCATGATATTGTCAGCGGACGAGACGCCCACCAATACTCCGCAGATATTATTGGAGTCTCAAGGCAGGAGGCAAAGGCGCATACCTTTAAGCCTCTGTACGGAGGAACTTCGGGCAGTGAACGAGAAAGAACGTACTATGACGCATTTAAGGAGCGTTATTCATCAGTCTTTAGTGAGCAAACAAGATGGACTCAAGTAGTTCTAAAAGACAAGAAGCTGACTACGGAGTGGGGGATGACTTACTACTGGCCGGACACGAAGATGAAACGGAGTGGTTACATTACCAACTCTACCTCGATCTTCAACTACCCGGTGCAGGCTCTTGCAACTGCGGAGATTATCCCGTTAGTCCTAGTAGTTATGTGGCATACTATGGAGGGTATGCAGAGCTTCATTGTGAACACGGTACACGATTCCATTATTACGGAAGTCTCCTCAGAGGAAAGGTCTACTTTGACCCGGCTCTCGGAGAAGGCTTTTACTCAAGACGTATACCAAATATTGAGTAAATTGTACGGAGTAAACCTCACAGTGCCCCTTGCCACTGAGGTGATGTACGGGCCAAGGTGGGGGGTAAAAGAAACTAGCGTCGAGTATCAGGCCGAGGAGGGGCTATGGAAAGACGCAGCACAGGCATCCAACATGTTATAAAATAGGAGGGTTTAGATGAACACTTACAGTGGCGTTGTAACAAAGGTAGCGAGTAACGACTGGAACGGCACTCTGCTCCATAGTTTTCAGATTCAGGAGGCACCAAACGTATGGTTCAGGACAGGAGAGAAGGAGTCAGGGCTGACAGCGGGAGAGGCGATCAGCTTCGGTTTCGACGGGAAGAAGGTAGACCCGAAGGATATCGTGCGGATAGATGCAAGCGAGATCGCCAAGACGGAAACTGCGAGTGTACTCAAATCTGCGCCAAAACGTTCAGGAGCTTCTAGGAATGACTACTGGACAGAGAAGCAAGAATTTGAGAGACGAATGCAGCCCGTGTGGGATTGGGGGAGAGCACGGTCTGACGCTGCGCGACTTGTCCAAACTGCTTTGGTCACAGGAGCGCTTGAGTTTCCCAAAAGCGCCAACAACGCAAAGCGGATGGGACTCCTTACTGCGTTCCTCCACGAAGTAACTCAGGAACTAATTAATAAGGAACAGGATTTAAAAGATGAGTGAAACTATCTACGAAAACGAGCATTACGTAGTGATGGCTACGGATAACGCCATTGGGGAAGACGGAGAGTACGGGCATGAAGGGTACGCTCTAGTCAGCAGGATCAACGGTTTTGTCGAGGGCACCGCTATGCTGCGGCCTAACATCATATTCTTAGCTGAACAGGCCGATGGTATGATGCGCCAGCTAGAGGACGATTCAGAGGAAACAGAGATTCTCAATGAAATCATCGAGGATGTTACGCCACCTACTGAGCATTAGATTTTCACATATGTGAAAGGATAAAAAATGATTGCCCTGTTTGATGCCGATATACTTATATTTCGCTGTGGCTTTGCGGCGGAAAGGAATATATGGTTCCTATCGGTCCCGGCGGACGCCGAGCCAGAGCAGTTCTCTTACAAGAAAGAGGCACTGGCTAGGTTAGACGAGCTAGTAGAGAACCAACGCTCAAGGGTGGAAGGCAAGGACTACAAGCTATGGTCTGAGCGTTACTTAGAGCCTCTAGAGAATGCACTTGGAAATGTTAAAGCAACAGTCCGGGCACTTCAAGAAGACCTTGGAGTCACTGACTACGATAGTAAATTCTTTCTTTCTGGAAAAAATAACTTTCGATATGATGTCGCAGTCACTAGACCATACAAAGGAAACCGGGACACAGACCACCGTCCATCTTATGAAGAAGACATCAGAGATTTTATTAAGAGAACATGGGACACTACCGTCTCTGATGGGGAGGAAGCTGACGACCTTCTTGGTATTCTACAGTGCCGTCTTGGGCCTTTTGATTCGGTTATTGTAACAGCGGATAAAGACCTAAACATGATCCCCGGCCTCAAGTGTAACATCATCAGCGGGGAAAAGTACCTGATGGGCGATGACGAGGCTATGTCTTGGTTTTACACTCAGCTCCTGACAGGAGACAGCACGGACAACATCCCCGGACTTCCCAAAGTAGGAAAGGTGAAGGCACAAAGGCTCCTTGACGGAAAGTCACTAGAGGAACAGTGGTCCGCAGTAGTCAATGAGTACATGTCTCGTGGGCCAGAAGATTGGGAAGCGTACCTTAAAGAACAAGGCCAGCTTCTGTGGATACGCAGGGAGACGGGGCAGATGTGGGAGCCTGATTTATCAGAAGTAAGTAATTGGGAGGACAGTAGTAGTGCAAGTTTATTTTGACAGCGCAACGCCTTGGGCGTTTCAGCGTAAACAAACCTTCACCTCAGTACCAATAGAGGTAAAGGACACAAGAGTAGTGAGGGCTGTAGAGTTGCTGCGTGATGCAGAGTTCAACATCTCTACTATTCAGGACGAACACGGGCACCTTGAGGGGGACGCTCTAGAAATATACTCAGAGAGGTGCGAGAAAGAAATCTCTGAGCTTATCCGTAAACTTAGAAATTTAAGGAACATAAATCAACATGTCACAAAGTAACTTAGATAAAGAGCAACAGATCATTACGCGTATGTTTATTGAGAGGGTTCTATCCTCGAAAGATGTGGACGACCACCCTGCTATGCGTAGGTCAGCAGTACAGTACGCGTACCAGCTACTAGGGTACCAGTTGCTACCTAACGGAAACGCAGTAGACATTGGCAAGGAAGTCAAGACTCCTTATGGTAAAGGGCTAGTAGGGGACGCTTACGATGAGTACGAAGATCAATATATCCCAGACGGGAGAAAACTTGGTCAGTATACAATTAAATATATGCCCCGTACCCGCTAGTCGGCCAAGAGTAGGGCGGTGGGGCACCTACTATGGAAAAAAGTACAAGGCATGGATGGAGGAAGCAAACGAGTTGTTACCTACGTGGGATCAATCGCCTATTGCAGAGCCTGTGACCGCATCTACTACTTTCGCCATACCCCGTGCTCGCACATCGAAGCTGATCGTACCGAGAGCAGATGGAGACAACTTAGAGAAAGCTATTTACGACCTATTGGAAAGAAAGGGATACCTAGAAGATGACAAATGGATCACAGAGGGGCACTGGACAAAGAAATTTGTTCCCTACGGGGAGACAGGGTTCACTACCATCGTCCTCACAAGTGGGGGGCGACCACTATAAGGACATGACCGTGCAGCCTAGTGAGTTTATCTACAAAAACAAACTTAACTGGCTACAGGGCAACGCTATAAAGTATATATGCAGACACTCGCTAAAAGGCGGAAGCAGGGACATAGACAAAGCAATTCATTATCTGGAGTTGCTCAAGGAATGGGAGTATGAGAGTGAAGCTGACCAACGCGGAAGTGCAGCACTTACGAACCCTCCTTTCTAGTTTTAGGGACGTTCTAGAAGGGTACCCAGAGGTTGTCACAAACCGACAGGAAGAACACCTGCTTGTGGCAGAGGAGATTATGAGTGAAGATTCTAGTATTAGACATTGAGACCACACCAAATCTTGCGTGGACTTGGGGGCTATGGAAACAGAACATTGCCCCCAACCAGATCGAGGAAGCATCGAGGTTACTGTGTTGGGCGGCTAAGTGGTATGGAACTAATAAAACTATTTTTGACCGTAGTGATAGTATGCTTGAGCATTTGCATGAGCTTCTTACTGACGCTGACGCGGTGGTGCATTATAATGGTACTAAGTTTGATATTCCTCGTATTAATACTGAATTTGCTAAGTTAGGATGGGAACAACCAGACCCCTACAAGCAGATTGATATGCTCAAGGTGGTGCGGAAGCATTTTGGGTTTCCTTCTAACCGTCTGGACTATGTATGCCAAGAGCTTGGTCTAGGGAAAAAAGTCGAGACCAACAATAAGATGAAGTTGTGGCTAGACTGCATGGATGATGAAGATAAAGCGTGGCGTACTATGGAGCGCTACAACAAACAAGATATACGCATATTAGAGAGGTTGTATGAAGAACTTAAAGGGTGGATACACAACCATCCAAATTTTGGACTTTACGCAGATGATAGTGCTGGTGTCCCTGTTTGTACTAATTGTGGGGGCGATAACGTTGTTAAAAAAGGGACAGAAACCACTAGAGCTAGGGTGTATAGGAGATATAGATGCAACGACTGTGGTAATCCAATGCGTGGAGCTAGCTCCCTCGTTAGAGACGATGAGACTGGCGAGTGGTGGGAACGCCCGACAGATAAAGGTGAGGTTCTATGAAAGTGGATGACGCGTGGCTACAGAGCGATGGCCAAATTATTAACCGGGCACAAAAAACCCCGCATGAAAGCGGGGTTTTATGGACTACAAAAATGCCTGATGGTAAGGACTTTGGGGTTGCGATGGAAAAAGCAGACGCTAGTTCTATCACAATGTACTGTAATATGGTAAGGGACGAATGGAATGAACGGAAAGAGGAGTCGCAAGCTAAGGCGCGTAGCTCAACTGCTTCACCCCCTCCAGTCGGAGAGAGGGGAGACCGAGCGGCAGATGTACCGAACGCTGAAGAAAATGTGGCCCAAGTTGAGTCTTTCGGCGAGGGCTTACTTAGACAACTTGGAGAAGCTACAGCAGAATATAACGAAGTAGTTAAACGAGAACGAGAACTCGCTTACCAAGTAAAAGCACTTAAAGCAGCCGTGGAGGCACTAGATGCACCAGAAAATGTTCCAGAGGAACGTACAAGTATTGCAGTCGAAACTGGAGAACGGATCAGCAAGGGAGTGGGTTCGGAATCACGCCAAGAAGCAGATGGATAAAAAAGACCTTAAAATGCTGAGACGAGAGCTAATGAATCAGGATAATTCACATGTGTGAAACTTATTCATTCACATATGTGAAATTAAACCTTTCTCCAAATGCTGAGGCCCAACGCACTAAGGATTGTAGCCTCAAGTATAAATCCAAAGTTTACACCAGAGCTAACTAAAGTATTAATGGCAATAGCCACGCCTTCAAGAATCTGTGGGTAACTAAAGGCTTGGGCCACACCCCCAACGATTATGAGGTTGAGGAAAGATACCACAGAGATAGTAACATACTCATCCTTCCAAGTGGAGCCTTGCATTGCTGCCTGTATTTGCTCCCACTCTTGATCGTTGAGGCCCAACTCTGCGGCAGACTCTGCATTAATCTGTTTTACCTTAGCCTGAGCCTGCTCGTTGGCCATCTTCCTTTCCTGCCGTTTGGCCAGTACGGACGTAATAGGCGATACAATTCCTTTAACTATGTCTTGGACCCAGCTCATTATATTTTACTACCCATGTTTTAGGAATGTACATTAAAGTGTCTAGTGTTTCTGATTCGTCTAAGGTCTGCACTAAGCAATAATGTTCTGGGGTCTCCTCAAATAGATACCCTACAGTTTTACATTTAACAAGCCCGCCTTCCTTGCGGGCTTTTTTGTATGTCCATGATTCGTGGTAGGATGCTGCATCAGACCATTGCACTTCTACAACCTTCACATATCCTCCCAGTCAAAGTCAAAAATTATAGGGATAACTAATGCCCCTACAAACACTATAATTACAACTCCCCACACTAGCAGGATAAGACAGAGTGCCCTCTTTAATGCAGTTCTATATGAAAGAGGTCGTCGAAATTTTGATCTGTTAGATCGCCGTCTCCATCCCAGTCTCCACCCCATCGAATTCGTATACCTTCTTGTTGAGCAAGAGCAAAAGCCCTACCTGCAATATACCCTAATGCGCCCCATAATTTAGGGTCATAATCAGGGTAAGGATAGGGCTGTAAATCTACAGCTCTTGAAGGTTTACGATTGTGTTTACTGTCGGGCCAGCGTAATGTACTGACACCGTTGTCAAACATGGTGTTCTGTTCCTCTCTATCTCTATATCCTGAGACGAGTGATATATCTGTAACTTCGTCCCTAATTCTTGTCACCAGCACCTGTAGGTCAGGATGCAAGGTGTCGAATACTTTCTTACTACGGCAACTCCAAGTCCTCAAGCGCCCTTGCCTCCTCAATAAGTGAGTTAATTTGAGAAATACCGGCAGCTTCATCTTCCCCAAATATTTCCATGATCCCATAGCGAGATAAGAACTGTGCTGCTCTGCGGTTGTCGATAGTTAGGTCACGCACCTCTATTAGACCTCGCAGTACAGCCGGGTCAGTAATTACCTCAATGGCCGATTCCCCAAGGCGGTTAAGTTGCAGTTTGCGCCCCGCAGTAATAAATCTTTGTTGCCTAGACAGAGGTCCGAAAATACTACGGAATACTTGAAGTGGCCCATTGTTTACTTCCGGCGCAGCGCCTCGGATGCCTGACCTGCGAGCGCCAATCTCCAATGCTTTGCCTAATGTCTCTAGGTCTCGTACGTACGGGGCTCCAAACACATCGCCAAGCCACGCCTTGTTCTCAGTAAGCCACTGATTGTAGCTCAGACTACGCGGAGTAGTCGCCCCACCCCCAAATCGTTTCCGTAGTCCAGCAGCCACATTTTCTCGCATCAGCCCCTGTAGTTCCTCCGCATGGCGAGGGTCAGTGGCTCTAAGCATACGAAAGAATCGTTGGCGTCGTCTAGATTCCATTCCTGCTATTCTATTAACTAGCTGCTTGTTATCCTTTAGTATGTTGCTCTCTAAGGGTTCTTTGAGCGCTCGGTTAACAATAGATCGCTTGGCGTTGGCTAGGTTATCTACATTCTCTAAAACTTTTTTGAAGCGCCCCGGCTGCACTAGCCGGACAAGATCGCTCGGGTCCATAACCGCTTCAAGTACCCCCCAATTCTCGTCCAGCCATTCACTGTGCCTGTTAAAGTCGAACTTCTCTACTGGATTGCCTTTAGTACTACGAACTGGGTCTCGGACTATAGCTGCTTGACGATAGTTGTCATAAAGCGCCTGTACAAACTTCTGACGTTGGAGAGCGTTGGACCCTACCTCTTTCTTTAGTTCACGGAGACCAGCGGTTGGAGGATCGTTCAAGAACTGTTTGAAAAGATTGGTGAATCGACCACCCTCTCCTCGGAAGCTGCCTGCGGCCAAAAGATCGTCAACCATGCTCTGCTGAGGCACCATTTCTACCACCGAAGCGCCATCATGGATAAGTATATCCCCGTTCCAGTTAGCAGGGTTGTTGGGGTCTACGTTCCATCGTAGCTTGCCTGCTTCGGGGGTACCGTCAAGGGCCTTCCACCGAGCAACATCTGACCTAGTGAGCGCAGAACTAGACTCTAAGAGAGCCCCTCGTTCCCGTGCTTCTTGCGCCGCTGCCTTATATAATTGCTCCCCAAAGCCAAGCCCCTCAAGGCCTTCTAGGTTCTCCCCCTGCACGCGCCAGCGATCCCCTATAGGAGCAATCTCTACACCTTTCCCTTCTGCTGCTCCGGCTCCCGGAAAGACATGAATCCTGTCGTCTACCGAGCCAATGTGGATGGTCTGCCCATCTTTGAAAGTGGTGTTAGCGTTCTGTACAATCTCCCCCTGCCGTGCGGCCAGCGACGGATCGCCTCCGAACCTAGCTTCAGTGTACTCGCGTAAAGCTCGCTTCTCCCTCTCTAGCCTAGCGGCCTCCTCCGCCCGTGATCCAACGGATGCGGCCTGAATCTGGGAGCGTTCTGCTACAATTTTAGCGGGGTCGTCTAGAACCTCGCCCACAGAAGGAGCAAACTCTCCCTTACCCCCTTCTGCCTTTACTACTTGGTTAATCTCCTCAACTACTTCTCCCGCTTCTTCTGCGACATCGACAGGTTTGCCTAAAGCACCCCTACGAGCAAGTTTTTTCTGCACGTAGTTCGTGACAGGTTCAATTAATAGCCTAGACCCCGCCTCTCCAAGAAGGGAAGCAGCGAACTCTAGACCTACGTCGGAACCGAACAACCTAAGAGATTCCTCAGGTGAAGGCAACTGCCCAGTACGAGCATAGTGAAAAGCTGTTTCTATGGCGTTACCAATCTCTCGTCCGGCAACCGCCGCGAATCCTGTTTTGCCTACTGATCTAAGGACGCCGCCTTTGCTCGGACTTACGGCTGCGGCCATAAAAGAGGCTAGCTCTGGAAGGTCAAAGTCCGTTGTGTTTAGTACCGTCCAGCGCGACTGCCCTATAGATTCAGGGGACTCTAAGCCAGAATCTACGTCATTTTGCGTGATCTTACGACGAAACAGCATTTCTCCAAGTGCGCCGTCAAACTTGAGAAACTCCTCCCCAGATTCGGCAGCCTCTTTAATCTCTGCGGCAAACTCTTGTCTAGCGGCGTCTCTCTGGAGAGAGGGCACGTTAGGCACCATGGCCATGCGTACTTTGGATAAAAAAGGAAGACCCGTCCGCATATCAATGCCCCGCGCTGCGGCGGCTTGCCTGCGACCAGCGTCTGTGTCCGCATCCTGTATTACATCAGGAATACGAGGCAACATCTGTCGAAAAATGCCCTCGTGCGGGATATGGGGCCATTCGTCGCTTGGCCGTGAGGAAATAGGGGTACTTACGATGGACGGGGGAGGCGAACTCTGAAACTGTTCCCACGGACCAGCAGGCTTCTCAGGCGGACCATCAGGCTGCTTTTGTAGTCCCGGCTGAAACTGTATCCACGGACCTTGCTCTTGTGTCATGATGCAGGCTTCTCCGCTACCCAGCTATTTGGATCGCCGGGGTCTCCCCCTTGAAATATAAAACCGTCCCTAATTTCTCCCACTTCTGGAACTTCTCCCACTTCTGGGGGGAGCGTCTGTATGCCTTGAATACGATCAATTTCGTTATCAATCTTAGTCCGTAAACCTGCTAAATGTTCTTCTGTAGCAGTTAAATACTTAGGATTAACCATGGCAGCTCTTATCTGCTCCGTTGTGAACTCGTCTGTAGTAGGAATAAGACCCCCAAAGCTCTTGATCTTAGCCTCCATGTTGCCGACCCATTGTTTCTGTCTCATTAAGAACGATACGGGATTAGCAGTACCGCCGACCAGACGTTTTAAAGAGTTTTCAATATCTTTATCAGATAGTCCACGGTTACTTGGCTCCATTAAACGAGCGTCAAGGAAAGCTAGTTCCATAATCATTGCATTAAACTGCTCCGCTCCCATAGTTTCTTTAATGTTTTCCCAACTCTCTGCTATGGGGATACTCTCTATAACATTTTCCGCCGCTTCTATCGCTCGTTTTTGCATTTCCGCTGCGCTTCCAAAACGGGCTGTAGTTTTTCCGTCTGCATTTTCCCACGTAAGGGCTCGGTCTCCTATCATACCTGCAACACTGTCAACAGTACGAATAGCCATGTCAGCGCCTACAAGGAGTTTACCAGCCGCCCCCAAGAACCTTTGAGGGTCTGGACTGGTAGCAAACAGATCAACAATGTCTCCCACAGTAGTTCCACGCTCCGCTATCGATCTTATCGACTCCTGTTCTGCTTGTAAGGACTTTGGGGTCCGATATCTTCTAATGTGGTCGTATATGTCGTCCTTATTCCTTCTATCGCTAACTGTTGCGCCAGCGGGGATCACTCCCCCATCCTTGTATTCCACCATCCTGTCACCGTGGAATACTTCAAATTGTCCATGGTGTGGGCTATCTGGATCAGTAACTAGACGGTAATGTATTAGCTTATCGGGTGAGCCTACAAGAGTTCCGGCAGCCCCCAAGAACTGTTCCCGTTCTGCTAGGTTGTACGCCCTGCGGTTGTTAAGGATGTCTGATTCCTTAGCTAGTCCTGCCCTCTCGAACTCTAATCTCTGTTGTCTAAGGTTCGTTAACCTCTGTAAAGCAGTAGATGCAGTTTCAACGTCGCCTACTTCGTTAGCAATACGAACAGCTTCCTTGGCCACAGTCATCTGGTCGTCTAAAGGGTCTCCTGTGTTTGGGACAGTAACTTCATTAAGTCTATCTCTAATTTCTCTCCTCGCCCTGAGCATATTAACGTCAATGCCCATTTCCTGAGCAACAACTTGGTCTTTAGCAAGCTGGGCAGATTCTTGAAATCCTTTTCCCTGCATAGCGCCAATAACCCCTTGAGCCGCAGGGCGCATCATACCTCCCGCTCTAGTTCCTATGTTGTAGAACGTAGCGGCAGCGCCACTACCTTGGGGCGTCCCTCTCATAAGACCTTGTTGGTACAGGGCCGTCTCATTAACGGGACCGAGTCCGAGCGAAGACAAAAACCCTGCGTCTTTTCCTGTGGCTGCCACTATGAAAATCCTCCGAGAATGCTGCCTATAGCTCCACTCAGTAAGCCGCCGCTTCCCTGTCCAAGTTGCCCCAGTTGATTTGCGTGGTACCCAGTAGCACTGGCTCTATTAGCACCAGCATTCAGGCTACCAAGAATAGCGCTAAGTGCGTGCTGTGCGTTTGCTTGCATCCCTGCTTGCGACTGGAAGCCCTCTGATATGCCTCGGCTGCGGAGTTGATCTCCAAGCCCAAAAAGACCAAGAGCATTTTGTAGCCTTGTTTGCCCCGAAGTCAGGCCCTGATTAAAGCCCTGTCCGATGGCCTGAGTACCGAATCCTCGCAGTGCCTGCTGCTGTGCCATTCCCAACTGCGTGGCGATCCGCGCTCGGTCGTTGGCGTCAGTTCGGAAGCGATTAGCTTGACTTGCTCTTTCGTCTGCTGCTGGAGACGAAGCCCCCATACCAGAATCAAACTGGCTTTGAAGAAGTCGATTAACTGCTGCGTTTTCCCCCGGTCGGGCTAATGCTGTAAGCTGGTCGTTAAAGCCCTGAATCAAACCGCTCTGATCCTGAGCCTGTAGTAGTGCGTCTCGTCCTTGTTGCCCGAGGAAGCCCGTGTCGATAGGTTGCTGGGCTTGGTTGAACGCCCCTGCTAGGTCTGCTTGCTGAAACGCCTGCTGGAACGCGGGGTCTGAAAATAAGCCCCCTCCAAACCCTTGTGCTCCTACACCTGACATGATGTTCTGCATTGCTTGCATCTGAGGGCTAAGCCCAAAGGATGCATTGCCGCCGTTAAATCCAAAAGTACCAGCAGCGCCAGTAAAATTAGTCGGGTCTGTATTAGCTAGACCAAGGATGTCGTCTCGGGCTTGGGAAAGCCCAGAGTTAGCCCCTAAAATACTTCCTAATCCCCCCAGAGCAGAGCCCCAAGGTCCTCCAAGGAAGTTACCTAGCATACCGATTCCTGCGCTTAGGCCTCCTCCTGAGCTGCCCCCTGAGCTACTCCCTACAGAGGCTCCCGGAAGGGGTCCGCTTGTTGCCCACGTGTAGGGCATTCCACCTGCTGGCATTATTCTTCCTCTTTTCTGTTTTTACGAAGCGTCTGGGCTCTTTCGTAGTGGTACCACGCCGCCATAAGACCCGCTACAATTGCTACTGCGGTAGCTCCTAGCTGCGTCCATTCTGCTAAGTCTGCCACCCAAGTTGCTCCGGCTAACCCAGCACTTGTCGATGCTTGGATAAGCGCTGCTACATCTGATTTCATTTGTACCCTGTGCATTATGTGTTGTCCGCTGTGAAGGAGTATGACCCTGTGTCAAGAGTTACGCCTCCTCGACGGATTTCAAAAGTAACGCTAGTGTTTTTAACGGACCCGCCTGCTTCCGTTATGTTCCATTCACGATTAGACCCAAGATTTATCCATGTGTCTTCTGCGGCGGCTGACGTAGTAAATGAATCCCCACTGTGTCCTGTAAAGCGTACATCAAATTCCGAACTACCTAACTCGTTGGGAGTTACCCAATCAGTGGCCGAATCAATTTGGGTGTATGCATCCCCTCGTCGCTTGTCTACTGTGCCATCAGTATTAAATCTAATACCTGCTCGTGCAGTAGTCCCGTCATTATGAGTGATCGTTTCGTTGCTAAGAGTTACAATAGCAGTCTGCGATGCCCCGGCTGCGCCTATGAGAAAGGATACTAGCATTATGCGCTCGCCATGTCCCCGTAGAATGTCCAAGTGTTGGCGGCTGTGCAAAGTCCTACTACAACACTGTCCTGTGTTCTAGTGAAATCTCCTACTGCCGTGTTAACAGTAGCCGACCCTCCACTCAAATCAATAGACCCTGTGCCCGTTTGAATGAGTATAATAAAATTACCTATTACACCGACGCCAGTATCAAAATCCCATTGCCTATCTGTAGACCCTGATAGCTGCCATACTTGGTTCATGTCAGCATCGGCAAATGTTTTGACCGTACTGATGGCTGTGTTTACCTTGAGACCTGCATCCTGATACGCTATGGCTTTAGGAGCGCCGCCGTCATCTACAATAAATTCGTCAGTAGCTTCTAGAGCATTGCCTTCTATGTTAGTAAGTGAGGTAATATCTAACTCTACTGCGTCTGATGCGATGGCCAGAGGGGCAGTTACTGCTACATCAATAACAGCAGAAGCGTCCATCTGTAAGGCGTCCCCTAGGGAAGCGTTGACTACCGCACCCGCAGAATCGTCCCACGCAAGAACACGATCCTCTCCGGGGTCTGCAAGGGCTTGAATATCCCCAAGCATCCCTGCGTTCTCTACCAGAACATCGTTCAGGGTATGTGGCGTAATAATTTTAGTGTCTAATGTAAGGGCCTCTGCCTCTGCTTGTGTGGCAATTTCGAGAGCACCTGCTGCTGAAGTAGTTGCTGCTGGTAAATCAGAAGCTGAGTCGTACTTCGTGGCAATTGCAGTAGCTATGTTATCAAACTCGGTCTCAATCTCTGTACCTTTGATAACCTTATTGGCATTGCCAGTAGTTAAGGCGTCTTTAGCCGCGAAATCTGTAGTCTTTGTATAATCTGACATTAGTGTGCCAACCTTCCAACTTTAGCAAACAGATTAATCTGCTGCACTGAAAATTCTGAGGCGCTGTTATCTAACTGCAACCCTACCTTAATGTATTGCCCCGCTCCAGAAGAAGGGGCGCTAAGAGTACGCAACTGTAGAGAACTACCTGAATACTCTGATTGTCCTAGAGCTGTGTTGCTTGGGTCTTTGTACCCAATACCTGACCCGCCTCCGTCTGAGTACTCAGCGATATTGTACTCAGCGGCGGTTCCGCCAGCCACTGCTATCTGTGCTGTAGCAAACCCTACATCATCGAAATCATACTTTACAGTATGTGTAACGGAAGTGTCTGCTGAAGCAAATACAACAGAGCCAACTTTTTTAACCATCTTGAGGTACGCTGCCGCCTCTTGGCCAAGGTCTAGCCACCCACTTTCGTAATCAAAAACAAAAGCCTTTCCATCATCTGAAAAGCCCGAGTACTGATAAATTTCCCCTGTTGTGGACCCCCCGCCTTCTCGGGAGAGGGATGCTCTCAGACTTTTGTCACTTGTCAAGTACGCAGACGTTTGTACAGCCGAAGTCCACGTAGTTGTCTTGTTGCTTCCGTCGTCTAAAGGGTCTGCATCAAAGTGAAATACCTGCTCTGACGAAGGAAAAATAGCAAGGACAAAGTTATCTGCTGGGTGGTAGGCAAGCGTCACATCGTCTACACTTGTCTCGTTATCAAGGGCCATTTTAAGCTGTGTGTTAACGTTGTCCGAGGGCCTCTTGATGGGGTTGGTTCTCTGGACAAGTTCGCGCCCGATAGAAGTGATGCCGTTTTCTGTCAGTAGCCATAAGTCGCCTTTAGCGTTACATACAGCAAACTGTGAGATAGCTCCTACTCCAGCGAGAGCATCTTTAACATACATCTGTGTTGGGTCAAGCCCCAATGCACTGGGCGCGTCGTCTGCAATGATTATAGCGCTCTTGCGGCCCATAACAACAAGGTTATCGCTGATAGCACCAAGAGCTACAATAGTGTCCTGCCCTGACGGCCACGCACGGCCAAAATCCACGCTCCCTCCGCCGTTTCCCGAATCCCATTTAGTTTCGTCCAGAATCGCAGACCATCTAAGCGTTTTTTTGTCCGAATCAACGCCCCATAACCGCCCAAAAGCACTAAGGCCAACAGTGCCAGTAGGAGCAGTACCAGCAGAGACAGTAATATCGCCAAAGTTCCCAGAACCCGTGTAAGCGACTGGGATTCCGCCCGATCCGAGACCAAACGCAATACATTTATCAGCGAAGTTGACAAATTTGATGTTGCCATCGGTTATACTTAAACTTCCATCTATACTTGCTGTAGAAGTGGACAAGTCCACCATCCCTTTTAGGATGTTATCGTCCGTTGAAGATATTACTTCACTGGTAGCGCTCGCTTTCCAAAACTCATGGATACGCTTGATTAGTTTCTCAGTCCCATCGTATACCGTAGTGGTTCCAGAAACCCATCCTTTACGCGTAGTCGGCCTCCCCTCTGTGTCGAATACCGCGTTGTCCAAAGTAGTCGCCCACTCTGGCCCAAGTAAGTTAGCAGAGTTCTCAGTGTTAAGACCTCTAAACGCAGGAGACGTTAGATTAATAGGTTGTACTGCTGCACCGCCGTGTGCGCGTTGTGTAGGCATTACAAATCTCCTAAAATCTTGTTCCTTAGACACTCCAAATTCGTCATGGTCTTTGTATCCGACGTTTTATGGACTTGCATATCGAGTTCCATTGCGGCTGCGGCTGCTTCCATGGCTCTTTGCTCTGCAACATTGCCCGGTTCGCCCATTTCCTCACCTCTTTCGTTGAGAGCATAGTAGAGGGCCATAAGGAAAACCGGACGTTTAGGCAGTAGTACTTCTGTGCTATCGTCTGTACCGTCAACAGCAAGTTCAGCCTGTGGTGCGTACCAGTATGTCCTCCAAGTACGGGATGTAGTGGAGCCCTGTAATAGCTCCAAGGTGTACCCACGACCATCGCTGTCGGGTTTGACAGAAAATCTATACGGCACATCCACATCGTCAATTGTGTTCTGTGTGTTACGCCACGCTCTGAGGTCGCGTAGGGGTATATCATACAATTGCCCCTTTTCATTGCTCGTTACGTCAAACGCCATGGGCGTGCGATCTTCTTCCATACGTACAAGAAAAGACCTATCTGTAGTAGAAGTCAGGTCGTATTCTCTTGTGCCGTTGGAAAGGACAGAAGTGTCTATCTCGACTTCATTGACGGTCCAGAACCATCTGTCCTCCATAAACTCCTTAGCATCATTAACAAACATGCCCAAGAGTGCAGAATACGAGCTAGTGCCCACAGACGTAGTAACTGTTTCTCGCAGCCGCCTCTGGAGATCGTTAACAATGTTAAGTTGAGTCGCCATTTACTTAAACTTTATTTCTACTTTACCGAACTTTACTGATAAAAGAGCTGATACGCCCGTAACAAAAATACCTACAAGAAATCCAATCGTAAAAGGTTCCATTGTTATCTCCTATGAATAAGTGGGGGTTTTTGAGGAACCCCCTAAACCTTTATTCGCCAGCTATTCCAACTTCATCATCCCAAGAAAGGACTGCGCCCTTCCAAGTAGATGAAGCAATGTTGTCTGTATCGCCGCCGGTCATACTGATGACAATATCTACAGTATCCGCAGCAGAAACGAACGCAGAGTACGTCACTTCCGCAATATCAATGCCGGGAGCGACCCACACGAGGTCGCCGATTGCAGCACCAGTTACGGTTACTTGAAGTACCTGAGATTCGTTATCGACATAAGCAGCCGGGTCCAGCGCTGCTGAGAACGGGATCACCGCCTTAAAGATGTCGCGAAACTGGCGTTGGTCTGATCTACCTACTGCCATGATTATACCCTCCTATTAGCTATTCGGGACAATCAGTGCAACTCCCGCTTCCGGTCGCATAACGCCAACACCGTACAGAACGTCCGCCGTCATCAGGTCAGCAAGGAATTCTTGCTTGTACTGAGTCTGTGTGCGGGGCGTGATCTGTTCAGCGATGACTACTGCTTCCTTCTGGAACATAAGACATGCACGATAGGCCGTAGAGTCATTGGCTTCTTCGGTGGCTACCTGAGTAGATACGTACACGGGGATACCGTAAACGTCACCAATAAGGCCATTACGGATAGTGTTGCCACCATTCGCTTCGCCTGTGAAAGCCTGCTCCGTGAACCGAGAGATGCCCATTAGCTTGCGTTTCTCAATCGGGGGTACGACGAGATTACGCATACGCGAAGGCACGTTGTTGTCGTCAAGAGCCTGAATAGCTCTACGGATGCCTGCATCAGTCAGGGCCGAGCCGTTACCAGAGCCAGCTTCAGACCAAGCCGTTGTGCCGTCGCCCCCAATAACTGCCTTCGAGTAGCTGGAACCAGCCGTCGTTGGAGTCGCGTGGGGAGCGGCGAACTTAGCGCCTTCGTCGTGGAGAGCTGAATCTACATTGATTGCCAGAGCGTAACCAGCGTCGTCAGTATAGAACTGACGGATTGAGTCTAACGCTTGAACGGAGACAATATCTTCGATCAAACGAGAATACTCAAAGTGCTGATTAATTGTCAGGTCGAACACGGCGTCCGAGCCAGCAATCAAAGTAACAGCGTTTGCGGCGCTCTTTGCAGACGCGCTACCGCGTACGGGACGCGGGATGTGTACAGTGTCGCCTTTCTTACCACTGAATGGCATGGTCGTAACAAGTTGCGGCATTACAAGGTTAGCCTTGTAGGCTGCCAGCACCTCGTCGGACCAAAGCTCAGGGATAAAATTAGGAACACCAGACGTAGTTACCGCATTAGTTGCGGCAAATTGTGCTGCCATTTCTTTTTACCTCATTATGAGTTGGTTAAAAACGAAGTGGGTCAGGGCCGGACATTTCCTTCGCTTAGCGCTTGGAGATAGGCCGCAGAATGGGCTCGGACGTAATCCTCCGCCTCAAGGTTTCCCTGTTTGGCTTGGGTTTTCATCTTCACCATCTCTGAACGAGAGTACTCCTGCGGCGGTGGGGGCTCCCCACTTGCGGGGGCCTCAAGCGATACTGCTTGAATACTAGCCTCCTGCTCAATCTCCGCAGTTGCGGTTTTTAGGCCTTTCTCTGCTTTGTATAGCGAAAAGAGTGCATCAGCGGAACTGAAATCGAACGCATCTGCCGCTTGCGCGAGATAGATACGTGTCGGGTTTTCAGCGACCCAGTTGGCAAATTCTGGTGTAGAAACTATCTTAGTGTAGTCTGGGTGCGAGGCGGCGAATTTAGCTTCTGCTTCTTCTTGCTCTCGCCGTGCCAGCTTCTGTTCTAGTTCTTCTACACGCTGAACTGCCGGATGCGCGGAAATCTGTTCATCAAAGACTTCCGAAGGGTTGTCGTAGAGCTTATCCACAGTGATTTCTGGAGGCTCCTTGACCTGTGGCTCAGGTTCGCTAGTGATATAATCATCGACCATCCTTTTGAGAGCATGATTCTCGTTCTCTTTACGAGAGGCAACTTTTTCAAGTTCGAGATATCTTTGCTCCCAATTTACTTCAGGGGTAGAGGCTTCACGCTCCTCCTGTTGTACTTGTGCTTCCTTGATCTCCTGATTTTCACCAGAATCCTGTTGGACTTTTGCATAGTCCTCATACTTAGCCATATTGACTCCTCTTAGTTCTGCTCCCACTCATCATGGGGGTACAGTAGTTGAGACACTCTCCCGGAGGGACGGGGTTGAGGTCTATAAATGGTGCGCCTGTCCTGCATCTTTATGTCGTTTGGTTATCATGTCTCCTTTCTTCTCCCAGCATGTCGCCATGTCTGGGTCATTACCCATCCCTAGGTAATCAAGGTTAGGAGAGCACGGTAGCCGTTTCATTTGAGTTTCACATGTGTGAAATTGCTCCTCAATTTTTGAAGCGTGAACAAAACGCTCCTCAACGACATTGCACTCAGGGCACCTGTAATCGTATACTTTAAAGCTCATCTAAAGCTACCTTAACTTGGCTACGTAGGTCAGCTATTTCGGAGTATGCTTTACACATCCCCCGTTTCTCTGTCACTTCGTCCCAAGATTTAGCGTCTTCTAGAATATTGCACTGTTCTTGATATATAAGACGTTTAAGGTCGTCTACAAACTCTTGCCACTCTGGGTAAGAGGTGAGCGTTAACATACGCTCGTAATATTCTTTATCTGCTCGATCCATTATTAGATTTCTTAGCCTTTACCCGTTCGATACTGTTCTTTTCCTTAGCTACTGCAAGCTGTTGTTTCATAATCACAGCTTTTTCACGGCCAATTACCGCATTAGCGGCTTGTATCTCAACTAAATCGTCTTCAAGCTCAGTTTGAACTACTACATGGGCAGTCTTGGCGTCGTTGAGTCTCTGTTTGGACTGTACTTCAGCGACCTCTGCTTCTAGTTTAGCGTTCTCTAGCTCGGCACTACGAATTTCAGCTTCCGTGGCTCTTTTTTGCATAGCTTCTGCCTCGGGGTTCGGGGCAAATGCCTGCTCAATAGCTTTGAGTAGCTCGTCTCTCTTAGGAGTGCCCGACAACTCCACCACCCCTTGTAGTATAATGGGGTACGCAGGGCTGTCTGGGGGCACAACTGACAGTAGAGCAGTCAGGTTAGATTGCTCAAACTCTCTTGCAACAATGCCCATGGTGCCCTTAACTCGGAACTCAACGTCCTTCGGGTACCTTTGGGGATTAAATTGCACCATCCGCCACATACCTTTGCGGATGAAAGGATTAAGGAGCTGGCGCTCTAGATTCCACATCGTGCGACGCATGCGTTTTAGTGCGGACGACTGGATCATGCTAATGCCGGAGGCAGTCTCATTACGACGGTCATTGTTCAGGGGGGCATTAGACTCAATAGCGCCAGTTCCAACCTGTACAAGCCGCTCCATCTCGGAGGACTGATTGAAAGTGTTGGGGTCAATGTTGCCAAGGATGACAGGCTCAAGTACCTCTGAAGGACGACCACGAGTAAGCCATACCTTACCGGGACGAACTCGCATGTCGGGATTGCGCGGTAGCCTTGTAATGTCTGCACCCATCATAGGGCTCGTCAGTAGGCCAAGAGCGTCCATACGGGCTCTAAGTTCCGCGTCAAGCGCACGTTGGGCGTTCCATCCTTTTTCTGCAACTCCGCGACCCCAGAACTTTCCGGGAACAATATCATGCTGGTACGCGAGGATGGGCCTGTCTTTCATCAGGAATGGATTCACCATCACTCGGAGCAGGGAAGATTCATTTGCTAAAGTAGCAATGACCTCGACCATGCCGTTCCCTTTTACGTCCTCTGGTTTAACGTCCACCAACCCCCGAAGCAAATGGCGAGGGACGAGACCATAGTACTCCGTAACCCACACTGAGCCATCGTGCTCTCCGTGGGTTCTAGAGGGGTCGGCAGACGGCATCCCAGCGGGATGCGGAACTTTACTGGAGTGAAAACCAGCAACGTTTACATTTCGGTAGATTCCCTGCTTTTGCTTAGTCCATACAACATTATTAGGTACATGGGTTTCATGGGCACAAAACAAAGCAGACTCTACGTCACGAGCCTGAGAGTCTATAACAAACTCCCAAGGTGGGATAGGGTCTAAAGTTACCAGTGGGCGGTTTTCTGCGCTAGGAGAGGTTCCCGAGGGGGCATTTTGTAGAGACTTAACCTCCCTACGGGTCACATTAATTTTAGCAATTCCAGTGCCATACAAGCATCCGTTGAGGACCACTCGTGCAATGGACTCTGGCACTTTAGCCAAATCCAAATCTTCTTCAAGGAGTAGCCTTGCTGCTCCAACATCGCTAGGGTCATTATCAGCACGGTCATCAGCAACATCAAACCACTGGTCACGCGAGAATATAGCGTCTTCGATAGCTGCGGCAGTTGAGTCGATGGCTTGTGCGAGAGCTGGGGCGATAAGCCGTGAGCGCTCTGAATCTCTCGTTTTATCTTGGGCTTTGTAGAATCCTCGATAGGTTCGTTCGTAGGCATCCCAACGCTCCTTATGGTGGCGGTCTCTAACGTTACGGCTTTCCCTTACTAAGTTAACGATATAACTGACAACACCAATACCAGACTTGGGGTCTGAAGTGATAGGGCCATTAGCGTTAATTGGATCGTTAATCTGAGCTACCATTAGTATCCAGCCTCTAAGTCAAGCGGCGTCCACTCATCAAATACGTGCTGTTCCCAGCCCATTGAAATATCTCCTAGTTGGTCTGTGTACGCCACTGCGTCTATTAAATCATCGTGAGCAAGGGGGTTAGGAAAATCTACAGCTTGCTGTAAAAACTTGCCTACCCACTTTTCTTCTGCTCCAAGATGGTCGTCGGGCTCCAAAGTAATTCGTCCCTTTTCGGCGCGACCTTGTAGTGCCCACTTAATTCTGTCTTCTTTCTTGTTGTTAGCGTGGGATAAGGGTTCAATAGAAAAATAAGCGCCAAACTGGTGCATATAATCTTCGATAAACCCTTCAACTGCATTTTTTGCAATTCCCTTCTCAATCCCTAACTTAACAGGTCTAAAGTCTTTCCACGCCTTAACAATACGTACTGCCGTCTCTCTAACATCCCAACGACCGTGGATAACTCTTTCTATGTGCCATCCTTTATCGTGTATTTTTACTACGGCGATAGCGTGGTCATCCACTACATGCTTGGGCTTGTTCTTTCCCTCTACGGGGGAGAACCCTGCGAGGTCTATTGGAATGACATACTCCCCCACCAAGTGATCCCCTTTTTGCACGTTGAACATGTCGAAGGTGAACACCTTGCCCCCCGCAGCCTCGAAACTGGCCTCTAGTTCCTGCGCCTGAGCCTCTTGGCTCATACTGTCTCGAAATGACCCAATCTCGTTGGAGGTGAGGTGCGGGTTGTCGGCGCTTTTGAACTGAAATGCTTGCCACTCTGTCGTAGGTTTGTCGCTCGAAGGGTCCGTTTTGTTGTTCGCGGCGTACCACATTTCGTAAAAATGGTTCTTTCCTGCGGGAGTTCCGATAAATAGGGCTCCCCCTTCTGCCCGACCAAGCGCGGGGCGGATAATATACTCCCATACGCTTGGTTTCATAAATGCGTATTCGTCCATTACGGCATACCCTAAGCCTACACCTCGCAGAGAGTCGGGGTCGTCTGCCCCTTTGAAACGAATAATACGATTGTTTGTGAGGACGATTTCCCCTTCGTTTTGTCGTACTGATTTAATTAACCCTTGGCCCATGTCCATCATAACGTTCCACAGGTTTTCTCTGCCCTGTTTGAACGTGGGGGACACGTAGTATACTACTTCGTTGATAAGGTCGATCTCAGTTCCGTCAGATCGTACTTTAGTGTTTTTTGCAGCCTCCTCATAGAGCTTTACAGCAGCGAAAAAAGATTTACCAAAACGGCGTCCTGCTGCCACTACTTGGAATCTGTGGCTGTCTGCATGTACAATGCTCTGTTTTTCGTGGAGACTAACTTCCATCAAAAACTACTCATTTACCCACGAAAATTCTTCATGTATGAACTCAGCACCACGCGCCCATTCCAGCCCCGCAGGATCATAAGTGTCCCTGCGTTTTCGCTCAAGGCTGTAGTGGTAATCCACTCCATCACAAGTGAACTCGACAAGAGCTGGAACATCGGTAAAGAAATCTCGGACATTTTCCTTCGTTACTTCGGGGCCCTCAACCTTTCCAGTGTAGTCGTTAACCAGTGCTGGTATTCTTGCAAGGCCCACTTCTCTAGCGCATCTAAGTCTTGATCCTCCAAACGAGAGGAAGTATCCTTCAGGGAGTCGATAAACCACGATAGGGTTTCTAACTCCTTCTTCGAGTATGGACGCACGCAACGCTTCCTGAAACTTGGGTTTACGGCCTGTGGCGTTGTGTTCGATCCAACACCAGTTGTTGAGGCTAACGTGGTTGTTACAGTAGTTCGGGTTGCGTACTAGCTTACCTACGATCTCGTCTACTGGGACCTCAGCGTATACGATCTGTTTGTATGAGGACACTCTTTTTCATGCCTCCTCGCTTACGTTTTCTTTCGTCTGCCCAGTACATGAGTTCCCAGTCGGGGTGGTCAAACTTGTCCTTCCACCAGTGCGGGTCATGTACCGAGAGATGCTCAGGGCGTCCGTCTGGGAGTTGTATCTCTCCCTCACCGCAGCTAATAAAGTGGAACATAGCTTTGGTTGCATAGTCTTGTAATTCCTTGATGGTAGCCTCTACATGTTCTGGCTCTACGTGCTCTAGTACATCGGATGATACAACAAGATCGTACTTGGCTTGAGGCGGCTTGTCCTTGCCCAAGATGCCGGGGTCGTATTCTTTCCAAGAAATGGTCCTGTCAAGAATATTCTTGACGTACAGACCAAGTGTGCCTTGACCACACCCAAAGTCGAGTACGGATGTAATCCTATCATGTTGTTTAAGGTACTCTAGGAGTACGGGTCCGAAATTACGGTGCCCGGTCGTCCCCCACAGCCTGTCCTCTGACGCGTCTACGTGCATCGTCTTTAGCTGCTTTTCGTAGTGCGGCGATAAGCTCATTGGGGCCGTCCATTCGACATATTGTCGTAGTGCCCTTTCTCTGCCTGCGCTTTCGCTTCATCGTACCCACTAAGCAGCCACTCTGTGTCTAACCTTTCGTCGGTCCTCCAATGCCTCCATGACAGCTTATGCAACCATTCCGTCCTGTCCGGTCGTATAGGCGCTTCTGTTAGCGTGTGTATAGACACATCATAGGCAAGACTTCCTTTATGTACTGCTACCGTGGGGATTCCGGCTATCACGCACTGCGCTCCGCATGTGCTGCTGAAAGTTATTCCTAAAGAAGTCTTCTCTAGACACTCCCGGAAACTTTCTTGCATCAACTTTTCTTCCCTGTCTAGCATTACTGGGTGCTCCCTCAGTACTGCGTGAGGAACTATCTGTTGGACCCACTGTATCCATTCGTATATATCCGCTCCTCTCAAGGCGTTATCGTTATCTACTTGGCCGAATATTGTTACTTGCCCTTCGTATGGGTTTTTCCAAGGAACCAGCTCGGGGGCTGCCCGAGTCGGTAACGATTTACAGCTAGGAATCCATCCAAGATTGTTAAGGCCATTATAAGCGACAGTATAGACACTTTTCTTGTCCCCATAATCCCAACAAGGATTTTCAAGTATTAAGATAGGTATGCGGCGCTCCATAGCGTCGGCCATTGCGGGAGTGATCTGAAACCCAGCCTGAATAGCTAAGTCGCATGGGATTGGATGTTCCCGTGCGCTTTCCTCCGCACCAAAAGCCTGTGACACGGCATGGACGCGTTCGTTTGTGCGACTATCGTTTGCTCGATAGTACGCCGCAACCTTCATTACTAGCCGTTACCCTGTTTGCCCCGACTCGCCGAGCTGTTGCTGCCTACTGGCTGGCCCGGAGAGAGACCCGGAGCGGGACGGCGCGGGGGAGTCTGACCCTTAATGGGTCTGTACTGATCCTGCCGACTCTGTTTGCTTGCTTTGCTCATCTTCTTCCTCTGGTGTTACATCAATAATATCACCACCAGATTTAACATCCATCCGGTTAATAGTGATTTGTTGTTTAGCTCCACCCATCTTATCTTCTGATATATTGGCTTTGCTAACGTTAGCGTCCCAGACCATCTTCTGTGAAGGCTTGTCGCCTAACAGTGCCTGATCTAGAACCATGTGAAGCACTTTGTTGACTTTCTCATCTGCTTCCGCTCGGAAAGTTTCCTCAACAACTAGCTTCAGGGCATTTACTTTATTTTTTGAACCTACGGGCCTGCCTTTGGGGTTGCCGCTTTGTCCTTTAACGAATTTGCCGCTGGCCGTTCGTGTCATTTTACCTTTCTTAGCCATTTCGCCTCATTAAACTTCGTCTGTGGCCTCTTGGCCTGCGCCTGCGCCAAGTATCGGCGTCGGTGCCATCTGCAATAACGGCTTGATACTCTCTTAGTGTAAGAGCGTCTACTGCTGCATTAACATTTACATCTAGCCCAATAGAGGCCCCATATTCTGTAAGAGTAAGGGCATCGGTGCCTACATTGACCTCTACATTGTGAGTAATTGTTGCTTGTTTCTCTGCAAGAGTGAGCGCATCAGTGCTCGCGGCTATTTCAGTAGAGGCTGCTAAACTAGCCCGGTACGTAGCAAGTGTTAGTGCATCTACACTAGCTTGTACATTCTTATTGTATGTAATAGTAGCTTGCTTTTCACTTACAGACAGTGCGTCAGTACCAGAAAAAACCTCTACATTTCTAACAAACGTTACTGAACGCTCTGTAAGGGTAAGGGCGTCAGTACTGGCCGATACTTCGTATGCAAACCCTACAAGAGCTTGCTTAGTGGCGAGGGTTAGCGCATCTACACTAGCAGCAATATTAATGTCGTGGGCTATGCTAGCAGTTTTTTCGCTAAGAGTTAGTGCGTCTACACTAGCCTGTACATTCTTGTTGTAAGTAATAGACGCTGCTCTTTCTGCCAGTGTCAGCGCGTCAGTGCTGGCCGCAACATCTGTATTTAGAGTAATACTTGATGCGTTTTCGGTAAGAGTTAGAGCGTCTACAGCAGCACTGACGTTTATATCGTGCGCTATAGTGGCCTGTTTTTCGCTTAGAGTAAGAGCATCTACGCCAGCAGCGACATTGATGTCGTTAGATGGCGCTAGTGTGTCTAGATTGATTGCTATAAACCGGAGCCCACCGTTTCCAGTAAATGGCTCCGTTTCAATGTCTCCGCCGCCGCCTTCAGTTCCAGAAAGCTCCTGCACACTAACGCCGAGGTCGTCCCCTGACGAAAGGCTTAGTGCCCCCGCTGGGTGCGCGGACCAGCCAAAAGTACTGGTACCTGACTGAAGTCCTCGGCTATAATCCCCGCTTCTAGTGCGGTTCTGTTCCGTTCCGTTTACGGTCCAATGTGATCTAGCAGTCCAACGCGAGCTGGCGGTAATTCCATTAGTGTTGCGGGGGCAGTTGACATTGGCTAGAACAAGAGCGTCCATATCCTGTTCGACATTAATTACCGAAGCAGACGCCTTAGTAAAAGATGCTGCATCGTTAAAATTTACTGTGTCCGCAAGGTCTAAGTCAACTGGGCCGGTAAGAGCACACTCTTGTTCACTTGTAGAGTGCGTATCAATCATTTCCGCGTTGCTGTTAAGCTCAATGATGACTAAGGCAAGATGGGAGTTAGCCGGGGTAATGGACCCATTTTTTTCCGCGCCTCCTTCTCTTGCCGCCGTACCGTCCCCTACATAGGCTCCTATGTCTACACTAATGGCGGAAGCTCCCCCCTCAAAGGAGTCGTATACGGGGGTACCATTTATGTCGTTAGAGGAGTTACGAAGAAAGGCAACCCCCATAGCTTTATGGGTAGCATTTCGACGGATTTTAACTACTCTTTGGGTACGTGTATTAGACGCGCTGTCAAAGAACATCCCTCCTAGTACAAGGTAACGGGCTCCGTCCGTCTTACAATCTATCTTGTCAGTAGTTGTGGCCCCTGATTCAATAGCTGACGTATCTGATTCTCGTTGAGTTGAGAGACCAGCAGCTCGTACATACGAAGTCCCGTTAAAGGACGATGTAGGAGTTGCGGTGTACATGCCAATCGCGTTATAATAAAACGGGATAAACATGACGTTGCCGTTGACAAACTCGTCCCCTACAGCGGGTGCGTCACTACCTCGCCTAGCCTCCACTGTCCATGTAGAACTAGCTTCCGGGCTATCAATAAACGCCCAAGTGTTAGCTATTAGCCTATCTTCTGAAGTGTCTTTACAGTAGCCCCCGGCCCAAGCAGAAACTATAGTCCCTGTTCCACTGGTATTTACCAGCCTAAAATTCATTACGCAACGACCGTTGCTAGTGTCCTCTCCCTCTAAATTTATGAGGCAAAGTACGCCGTCAGGAAGACCACTCGAAGGCGCAGTCCAGACATTTGTAGAACTATTAAACGTGCCAAATGAGGTTTCGTCTGCGGTAGCGAATACGCTAGCAGGCAAGGTGGCCCAACTAGTAGTTACCGAGCCAAATTGATTACCAGTCGTCCCACTTGTACTGTATACTGTAAGGTCGGCCAATTTATGTACATACGCTTGAGCAGCAATCGCAGCCTGCTAAATCGCAGTCCTCCATTGTCTCATGTCCACAAATGCTACAAGGGCACTGGTCTTCCTCCAGCGTCATCTGCTCAGAGGGGTCTAGACCGTGGTTTTTTCTGTACCTAATCCCCTGTTCCATCCACTCCATGATACGGTACGTAGCTGTATAATGCTTGGTCATCAAGTAATCGTAAAGATACCCGATCCGTTCCAAGTAATTGTCAGGGAGCCTGCTGACATATCTACAGGACCGCCCAGTTCTACATACGCTATAGCAAGGTCTGAAGAATCGGTATCATTGTAAATTAGCCCCCAATATGCATCTGCGTCATTTGATGCATTTTGTGCCCACGTGGGATTCGTCGAGGAGTCAAAAGTCATAGTACCTCCGCTCTCTGTCACCAGAGTGCCTAAGTTACCTAGAGATGTTCCTCCTGCTGAGTAAGAGCCCGAGGTGCCTACTTGAGTGTAATCACCTAGAGCTGGAGTAGTGTTAGCCGCTGCTGGGGTTGTAGTGTTATCTAGAATCGCGCATTTAATATCATCCGCAGATTCCCAGCCGCCGTCTATCAAGTACGCTTTGGCTTCGTCAAAAACCGTTACATCACCTGTTGCCATTTATAATAACCTCGTTGCTGTTAAAACGCCAGTAGTATCCACCCAAATTGCGGCTATGGCTGTCGCCCCCTTAGGAACCCTGACGTACTCTACCCCCTGAATGAACAGGTGGTCATTACTGTCTGCGGTGCCGCCGAACGTAAAGTAGCAATCGACATCACACGCAATTCTTAAAATATCACCAGCTACCGTGCCGCTAGGTAGAGAGCTAGTGTTGCTACTAGACGCAATAGTAACATTCGCTACTGTGTCTAGTTCTAATACTTGTACTGGTTCGCTGTTACGATCTCTACTTAGCGAACCGCTTAATTCTTTTGCCATTATCGTCGCCCCAATAATCTAGAAGTAAAGCCACAGCGGCGCATAAAATTCGTTGGCCTAGCGCCGCCGGGTCCTGCTGTGCCCTGAGCGTTGACCGTCCATGTAAACTGATCCGTCACACTATTGCCATCCGAATCTGTACAAGTAACGTCTACCGTGTGTGGGCTAGAGGAACTTTCATTGTCCGCTATAGTTCCTGAAATAATGCCATCAGTACTGATGCTAAGATCATCGGGAGCGCCGGTCATAGAGAACGAAAGAGTATCTTGAACGTCTGAGGCAAAGAAGTAGTCTGAGAAGTCAAATGTGAAAGCCTGCCCAGACTGAAACTCTTGGTCGGAGGGGTTCGTTCTAGTGGCCACCGAACTAGCTCCGGGGTCGTCCCGTACCGCTAAGAAGATGGAATCACTAGAAGTCGCCCCAGAATTTTTTACTTCCAACCAAAGGTCGTCACTAGAATGTGCTCCTTTGTCTACGTCAAACGTAATAAGAGTAGCGCTCTCTGTTCTAATTGTCTGAGTCACAGATGTAGAAGGCGTAGTAGTCAATGGGTCTGTGTTGTGTAACTTAACGCTATTACTTGAGCCTGAGAAATTAGTGCCATCAATTTCTACCCGTAGCTCGTTATCATAAATAATTCCAAGGTTTGCTGCTCCTACCCCAGTTATATTTACGGCGTTAGCCGTCTCACTAATAGCGCAAGCCGTCATTGCTATAGAGCCGCTTGATGCAGTGTACCCTACCGTAAAGTCAGAACTTCCGGCAGTTGTCTGCCTCTGTGAGAATCCTACACGCGCCCCAAAGTCATTGTCATGCAAAGCTGTAGTGCTGGCTACGGCTGTATAGTCCGAGACTGCGCCGCGACCGGCCAAGAGCCCCGCAAACGCCATGCAAGTGCGTCCGCTATATGTTAGGCTAATTTGTGGGTTTGTCGCCCCTGTAGATTCTGAGATGCCGCTATCTACAACTTCTAGGTTATCTGCACCGTCCAGTGTTACACAGGTAAACTGTACGTTACGAGAATTCGCTGTCGCAAAGGTACAAGAGACTGTTTTTGTCCCGGTAGGGACGCTGGCTCCTAAGAAGTAGATGTACGATGCTCCGCCGCTAGGAGTGGCTACGCCATTCTGTGCGAATTGCACTCGCGTCATAGCCGTTCCGCCGTAGCTGACGGTCGAGGCTTCCCCAATCAAATCAGCATCGTCGCCGTTCTGGTTGATAATTAACAAAACACCTTTGGGCCCAGTCCCCCCCGAGTGAGAAAAGGTGTACGGGTTCGTATTATCAGTCCTGTTAGACTCTGTAACTACATCAACCGTGACAGTCACGATATCTTCCAGATTACGGCTTCTAGCGGCCCAAGCGTATAGTTAGCCGACGTATTCACCGTCGATCCGTCGTTCAACGTTCGGTCACGCATCATGAAGGGGGCTGTTGAAAGTTTATAGTCACTTAACCCATTATCGACATCATCTGGATGGGCCTTATCTGGCCCCCACTGGAACCCATTCCATACTTCCGGCCTAAGCCTCTGCAATTCAGCAGTAACTACTGGGTTGTGGTAATTAGCTGGGTCATAATGGGTAAGCGTGTATCCTGACGCGAGTACTCCATCAGTCACTAACTGCGCGAACTCAGCCGGTGTAATTATATCCTCTGGATCGCGTGGAGTATAGTCGGAAGACAGGTGCGTCGGAGCGTATTGATTGTACCCCGAAGGAGCATTAGCGCAGTTAATCGCTACAAGCCAGTCACCAACTCGGCGGATATAGATTCGCTTATCGCCTGTAGTAAGATCGCCAAAGCCTCCCGTAGCCCAAGTAAATTCTCCTTTCGGATGTCCTGCGGTACCCAGTACGCCTCCGCTGGGATCATATGTGCCCAAAGCAGCGGGAGTTGAGTGATTAGTGTTGAGGTCGATGAAAAGTTCTTCTAGCACACAAGGAAAATATGTCTCGTCTGCTTGGCGCACAACTTGAAAGCAATGAGGAACCATAAGCCCTAGTGCCCAGTAAAACCGAGCATAAGAAGCATCTACTTTGTTGAGAGTAGCGTAGTCTTTCCTGCCCCAAACGTCAATCTCAATCATTGCTCCACGAGGCTTGTCCTGCATCCATCCGCCCTGATTGTCGCGGATAGTGTTAGACCCCCAGTGCATATTCGCCATCCCTCTCTCAAGATCGGTTCTTTTACAATCGTAAGCATTGGCGATGTTGTACCAGTCAGAATCCGAGTCTAAATATTCGTCATAATCTACATGAGAGAATCTAGCGTTACCATCAAAGGATTCGGAGTGGGCCATGTCCCACATATTATCGTAGGGGCTTGGATGGGGCAAACCAAATGTTCGCTTTTGAACCAGTGAGCTACTAAGCGCGTTTGCCGTCCGCATCGTGTTAGTGCCGTTTTCCTCAAGAACACCTGCATTAATCTCGTCCCAGTAGTCTTTGATAGCAGCAGCGTGTGCCCAAGATTCTACCGTGTATTCGTCGAGATTTACACCGTCAGCGTCCCAGTCCGGGCTATTGTGCCCAGCGTCTTGAGTATTTAGACAGTACTTCCACCCGGCTTCAGGCACATGATACTGGTCGTCGTGTGCAATCTTAGAAAGCTCTTTTAGATAGAGGTCAGCCTTACCCCCCGATGCTGCCTTGTACCCGATAACATGGTAGCCTATGAAGCCTTTAGTGCCTGTGGGGGGATAGCACCATAGTGCGTGGGACTCATCTGTCTCACCATAACTGGTGTCATACCCGGTTGGTCTATTGTTTGTGGGTGGGTCAAAGTACTCAGGAAGGTTTCCCGTAGTAGAGAACGTCGGATCGGCGTCAATACGTACTTGGAGGGGCTGCTTCGGCTTAGAAGTCTTTAGTTCTAAGATGGAGTCAATGGTGCCTTGAGCCTTTACCTGTCGCAGTCTTGCTCCGCTCTTGGGATTCAGGACATCGGTTCCATCGTGCCAGTACACCATGAAATCTGCCATATTGCCAGCGCCCATTTGATACCCGGAACGGTTGCTCCCGCAGAGCGCATCAATAGCTACATCGGCCATGTAACTGCGAAACGTCGGATTGGTGACGCGTAAAGTCCAACCGGCCTGCTTAAATATATTTGTTGTCGAGCTTTGGCTGTTGGTCTGGAGCAGATCGTTGTCAGTACCGTCGATACTGAGCATAGCATCTTTACGGGCGATTCCGCCGTCCCGATTAGTCGTATTTTGCGCGTACCATGTATACGGCCCGGACTTCTCTTGCCTCTTAGTTCTAAACCCCGGCGTATTATGCAACGGTGCTTGATGCAAGAGGCACAAACCCAGCGGGTTGATGTAATTTATGTGCTCGAACTCATTTACCCAACGCGATCTTGTCGAAGGTTGCCACAGATCACGAGGCTGAAACAGCACCGTATTTACCGTCCTAACGCATAAATAATGTGGTTGCGTTGGATCGTGCAGAAAGTTAGACGAGGCGTTAGTGACCATACCGGACACATTGCGCGAGTTAATATAGTCAGTTGCAGGGGCTGGGGGGAGTTCTAGTTTACACGTAAGAGTTGTCTTATTGCCTGCCCCATCTTCTGCCTGCACTACTACACTCAACGGAGCAGCCGCGATATCTGCGGCCCCCGGAGTTCCCGAAAAAACCCCCGTAACAGGGTCTATAGAGAATTCTGTCCCCAAGGGAAGCCCAGACACAACGGAATACGTTATTGTATCCGTAACATCGGAATCCGAGAAGTTTCCAGAAACGTCTAGACTAATAGGGTCTAGATTTACGTTTGTCTGGTTAGAGATCGGTGTATCTACTACTGGACTAGCCATTACACCATCGTAGTTACGCGAAGTACGCCATCTGCACTGACTCGAATAGCCGCCATATGTGAGGCACCATCCGGTACTTGAAAGTATTCCACACCATTAACAAATAAGGCATCTGTTGAGGCCGCAGTAACCCCTGATGTTCCAAACGCAATATAGCAGTTTGTGTCACAGGCAATACGGATGATGGTCCCCGGATCGGCATCAGTAGGAAGGGCTACAGAGGCCGTACCCACAGCAACTGCAATAGACGCAGTGGCAGCAGGGGCCATAACTGCAACAGCGTTACCATTTTGGTCAGTAGGTAACTTCTGGTTTAACCGTTCATTTGCCATACTAAATGCTATCTCCAGTAGCTATATGATGAGTCCCAAGTACCTGAGTGTAAGCCGCGCCCCTAGGCGCTGGCCTACTACTGCTTATGTATCATTTATATTATTTTTTAGAGCTACTTTTTCGTAGTCTATATTATATAGACGTTTGAAAGTGGCATTTCTGACATTTCTATATGTAAGTTTTTATTTATAGTTTTATTTTTTTAAGTACTTTCAATAACTTAGTAAATATAGCCTGTTTTTTCTTGTTTTTCCCCTGTGAACAACTGGCAGACCCGCATTTTTCGCTTCGATCCGCTTCGCTCCTCTCAAATTGCTCCTGACGGCGCAATTAGCGCTCAAAATGCCTAATTTTTAGTATTTTTCCCTATTTTTTTGTCTAAGCGGGTCCTCGCTCGTGCCTCGCTCGTCGAAAAAGTCAATAGGCAGGGGGGTAGGGGGCGTCTTTAGACATAAAAACGTCGCTTAACGGCAAATTTTAAGAACCTGGCACAGAGTTGGCACGATTTTTTCCGAGAGGAACGCGCAAAAAAAAGTATTGACACGCGTAGGAATTTGTGGTTGCCATTCGTCACCATAATATGAATTCACCATTGACATGGGGGGGACATGGTGGTAGTCACTAACAGCGTTCACATATGTGAGTCTATTGCGTTCACATATGTGGTATGAGACAATATGGGGTAGTTCAAGGAAAACAGCCGCGCAGGTGAGGCGCGAGGTCGGTGAGACGCGAGGCGATCACCAGACTAGACATTGGCTCTTTAACAATTAGTAGCAACACAGAGACTGATTCCTAATGCCGCCGCTCTTTTATGGGAGTAAGGCAAAATGGAAATCAACGAAATCGTTCTATTCACACTAGTAATAATTGGCAGTCTTTCAGCAGTGTTCGCAGTGTTCGCGCTGATCGCTGATAGCTTCGATCTCTGGCGGCAAGGCCGAGCACGAAACCGGCGGCGCACGGCGTACCCATGGCGTAACTACGATGCTGCGATCAAGCATGACGCAACGAGAACGGAAGCCCTGCATTGTATGCAACGAGTCCTGACCAATGCGAGGAATGCGGAGTCGCCTGAGAAATATAGGTATCACCTGACAGCCCTGAAAATGCAGATTGATGCGAGCATGTCCGCGTCACAGTTTGTGCAGAAAAGGGAATCAAGAATAAAAGCCGAGAAGTCTAGCAACGTTACCGCCATCTAACATGGCATCATAGCGGCGGCATTGTGAATCAGTCTCATCATCCACCAACTAGGAGTAAGGAAAAATGGCAACGGAAAAAGGAAAGAAAGAGAAGGTAGTCGCTGGCCCGAGCTATGCGAAATTGCACGGGAAGGCGAAAGCCTACGCCATCACCGACCAGTTCGCGCCAGTCGAGAAAGATTTGCTGCAATCGCTCAAGGATTTGGGCAAGGCAAAGAAAACTGAAGACAGCGCGACTAGCACTAGGTCGGAAGCAACCATGGCCCTGTTTTCTCTGGCCAAGTCTGTTGCAGATTCTTGCACTGCCGCTGAGATTGATCTAACAACAGCGGCGCAAGGATTCGCGGCTGAAATGGATGCGCTTAGTCCCCGTCTTGCAAGGGCAAACTGGCCATATATCGAAAAGGGTCAGGCGAAAGACGGCTCGACTGTCTACCGATGGAAAGGCTACGGTGGCAATGTTAAGTCGTGGGCCAAGGGTCTTATAGAGTTTGGACTAGACCCCGCCGAGTGCATACCGGAAGGCAAAGACTCGCCGACGGTTTCGGAAGTCCGCGACAGGATCACGGCGGAACGCAAGGCCGAGAAAATGCAACGGACGCCCGGACTGGCCCAGCTAGAGGAAGCGAAGTCACTGCTTTCTGACGCCGTGAAAGACTTCCGGCAGGTTGTTCTGGCGTATGGCGACGACGATCATACCATCGTCGAATGCGCTGGCAGACTGGCGGAGCTAACCGGGCAGATTGTGGCCGAGCAACAGGCGCAAGATGAAGCCGACAGGAAAGCGAAAAAGGCAGAGACCGACGCGATCAAAAGCGCAGTGGAAGAGTCGCTGGAAGAACTGGCGGCGTAACACTAGCCCCGAGCCGGGAACGGTTCGGGGTTTTTTTGTGCCTGCAAGCCGGTCAAGCTATTGATTTATAATGAATTTTGTGTCAGAATGTGTCTAATGATGGGGAAAGTGCGTACAAAAAATGTACAACAAACACATATGTGAAAGTACAACAGCCACATATGTGAAAACTGGAGGGTCTAATATGTCGCATGATCTAGAAGTTTGGCGATGTGAACTTAGTCACGACACTAGGCTAATCATCGCAGAAAGCGCGGAGAAGGCAAAAGAACAGTGTTACAGTATTTTTCAGATTTACCCGTGTGCCATCATGAATTTAGGCCGAGCGTGGGGGCTAGATTCAGGATGACCACATATGTGAAAGGTTTAAGGTTGCACTACGCTTGGAGCAGCCGACTTTGGCGGGAAATGATTAATGATTAAAGAATTATTGACCGTTATAGTGATATGCTTAGTGGCTATAGGTACAACATCCTATTTAGGGTACAAGGCATATCAAAATAAAATCTCCCAGATCGACAAACCCCCGAACTTTTGTCGAAATGAGTTTGGCCACAGGAGACCATGTAGCTAGACTGTTGTGGGAGACTGGCGGAGCACCCAAAAAGATGGCTCTTTTTTTGTGCATGTTTATTATGCCCTGCTCCGCATATCCTGTTTGGCGTCAGGATTATCAAAACGCCAACTTCATCTAAGGGAACTCTATGATACAAAAAGAATACTGTGGAAAACTTTCGTATACCCTCGGCGCATATACTGGCTCATGTAGTGGAGTTGCCATCGTCAATATATCTGCAAAAAGATCGGCAACTCGGTTGAGACGTTTAGAAGTAAGTAAAAATTCAATGCAGCCCTCGCCTTCGGAATCTTCTAGCTACTGTATGTCTGACCTGTACAACATTCATAAAAACTGCACTATTTTTCCTGTAGAGGTTCACTACGGGCTTTTAATGGAAAAGATACTAAGCGCGGCTATTAACAAAAGTTTCTTTTGCGTATCGGACAATCTTCTTGAGAACTCGCATCATATTAAAACCATACATGTGATGAGGTGGATGCAGGAGCACCCTGAATACTTTACAGATTTTTTCATGTCGCAGCCCCACACTGGGAACCATGACAGACCGTGCCAAGCCGCGTTGTTCTACCCAGATACCACGAGTAAGGAACTTAATAAACTTATCCATAACAGTAGAAACACAGTGTTAGCACGACACAAACGAGTACTAAAAAAGTTTACTGAAATTTCTAGACCTAAAGAGCAAATCTCAACAATCGGCCTCATGTCCTCTTGGGATGAGGATTTATTCTAGCAAGGGAGAGTTTAATGGCAGAAAAAGACGCTAAGGGGCGTATACGGGTGTTCGTATACGGAACCCTAAAAGGAGGGGACAAGAAAAACCCCTTACCAAACAACATGTTACTACGTGGGAGTACGTCTGAGTTTTTAGGGTACGATAGTATGACAGAACCTATGTGTATGGTCAGTCTCGGAGGACTCCCCGCAGTAGTGTACGATCCCGAGAAAATTAAGGAACCAGAAACTATTCATGGCGAGGTGTGGGCTGTAGACGAGGAAACATTGGCTGCATGTGATCTATTAGAGGGGCATCCTAACTTGTACAAACGAGCCAAATTCCACACAGACCAACGAGACCTTAAAGCATGGATTTATACAGTTCCGTGGGGCTGGACATATAAAGGTAAAATCCAGTCCCCCGCGATCTGGAGACCTACACAAGACGAACTTACCTTTTGGGCGAAAATAGACCCACTATCCTATGGTTACATGAAGGAACTAAGGAGTGTGAGATGATTTGGTATTATGCCGGTACTATTAAGCAGGGTAATAATTTGCATCGAGTACAAGATACACTCTACAACTGTGCAACTGTGTCAAATGCGGCGGATGCTCTTAAAAAGGTCGTTAAGCGTAAGTGGGGTGCAGAGGTGTTTGCCGTACGTATTTATAGGCAATTTGTAGATGGTCGCGTAAAAAGTACTCCTTCTATGACTATTAATCACAGTCTTACAGAGAAAAGTACAGTTTCTTTTCTCCCCTCACCTCCAGTCAGAGTAGACAAATGTGAAAGTACAAAAGTTACATGTGTGAAGGAGGGGGAAAAATTTGACCCTTTAATCTTTGGAAAAGAGATTGAGCAGGGTCCGCAAGTGTTCTCACGTTTAAAGTTTAAAGAGGAAGTGGCACAATGATAGGCGCTGACCCAGAATTTGCACTCTTACTAGATGAGAAAATTATTCCTGCTGCCGGTGTCGGGGGGACTAAAGAAGCCCCCATAGAGATACCCGGCTATAGTGGGTACTCTTACCATGAAGATAACGTAAGTGTAGAAGTGTCTATACCCCCTGCAAGCAACCCGTCAGACTTTGAGTACAATATTGCGAGAGCTATTTCGATTACAACTAGGGAAATAGCGAGAAAGTTGGGGGTAGATCAAGACAGAGTCCAACTGAAAGGGTGGGACTCCCATCGCTTCGAGAGGAGCGAGTTGACCTATAAGGCAGCACAAGAGTTTGGGTGCGACCCAGACTTTGACGGGTATGCAGGGGGGAAGGAGAGGAAAAATCCACCTCCCTTTGGTAATTGGAGGTTTTTTGGGGGACATATACACATTGACGGCCCTTTTAACTGTCCTCCTTTCGTGGCCGCTTGTTTCGCTGATCTCTTTATTTCGTGCAGGCTCCAAACACTTGATTGCATGAATACTCGTAGTATGCGAGAAAGCCCTGATGATGCACATAATCGGGCGTGGTGGTATGGGATGCCCGGAGTGTACAGAGAGAAACCATACGGTATTGAGTATAGGACGCTATCTAGTTGGTGGTGCAATAGCGCGGACGGGCAGTACTACGTTGCCCAACTGGCTCAGCGTTTACGAGAGTTTCTTAAAGAAAATAATGCTAGAACAATTAAAGAACATCTAGGAAACGTGGACTGGCTACTCGTTCGAGAAGCTGTAGTTACAAAAGATTACAAGATGTGCAGTAGAGCTATAAGGCAAGCAGATAAAGTGGGGGTTAAACTATGAATCCTATAGACGTTCCAAAAGGAGATCGACGCCTTTACTATCACGGCTGTTGGATGCGTCACAAAACTAAGGGAATTGTAAAAGTACAAGTAAGTAATTTGGGCATTAGCGCTGCTACTCTTGGCAGCCCCCTCTACGAACGAGTAAATCTTCGAGATTTAAAGTTATTTTTCTTTGAGTCAGGAGCCTATAACATTGATCGTAATACTGCTATATACATGACTCGCAAGAGCGCTAGAACTAATCACAAGAGCGCGGACACCGTACTTTACGTTGTGGCGTGGGCAGACCCTTCCACTAACATAGAAGTCGGGGGGAATGTGTCTACAGACTGGCTGTGGAGGATGGGAGGTGGTCCAAACCCTGTATGTCTTGGGGAGGCTGAGATGAGGCTAGAGGAGGGGGTACAGGCAGTTGCTATCACAAAAGATTTAATTCTTTATCGGCCCTACAAACATACTTTTGACTCTGAAAACAATGCGCCATGTAACGTAATTCTACGGGGGGTAAATGTAGGAAAATTTGATCTTACTACAAGAGAGTTTTTTCCAGATAAGACAGTGCATTTAGCGAAAAGAGTCCAAGCTAAACTGGAAGATTGGGGGATTGTGCATGAGAGTTAAAGTACACGAAGCGTTTAATTGTGCTCCTACAGACAACGTAGTTAAGCAGTACACACCGCTGTACGGAGTAGAGCTAGAGTATGAAAATACCCAAGTATCTGCACTCCCCTTTAGGTGGGACATAACTTTTGACCACAGTTTGAGAAACGGCATAGAGATTATTTCTCCCCCTTTGGGTTACAAAAAGATGAGTACAGATTTAGCGGCAGTGCTGCGCGAAATACGGAGAGTGAAAGGAAAAACTAGCAAGCGGTGTGGATTACACTTGCACATTAATATGCGTCCTTACGATCTCGGACAATTTTTTAGCTTTATCACGTTATATGTCCTAGCAGAGCCTACAATATTCAAGACACACGCCGAGGGTAGAGATGACAGCAACTTTTGCGTACCCATGTACCTACAAGATGAGCAAGTGCGGGGTATATCAGAAGCAGTTAACCTCACTAGAGAGCAAGGGGGAGGAGTATCTCTCGTTACTGAGCCATTTGGCGCGAAGTACAGTGCTATGAATTTCCAGAGACTAAGAAGTTTAGGTACGATTGAGATGCGGCAAACGTACTCTACTACTACAACCCGAGCAGCACAAAATTGGCTGAAGTTTTGCCATTTATTAAGAAGGTATGGAGTACGGTACAATGACCCGGCAGAAGTCTTAAAATGGTACGAAGCAAAAAGGCTCAGCGGTCTGCAAACTGAACTATTTACAAGACAAGTAGATGTGTGCCCCCGAGCACAGGAATTGGCAGAGGATGCTGCATACTGTATAGCGGGTGCGGAGCCAGTAAATTGGGAAGAATTAGATATTTCAGATTGGATGATGTTTTCTAAATAAGGAGTATGATATGTGCGGAATTGTAGGCTTTATTGAAGAAAGTCCTGACATACGTAAAAACGGTAAACGTGACTTTCTTACACAAGCCTTATATGTAGATACGTTGAGGGGGCATGACTCTACTGGAGTTATCACTGTCAGCAATAATTTTGATGTTCAAACAGCCAAGGATCAAATATCTGGCCCAGAGTTTATCAGTGCCCCCCAATATATGGGGCTGGACTTAGACTCCACATGGTGCGCTATTGGGCACAACAGGGCAGCAACTAGGGGCAAGGTGGTCAAACGCCACGCTCACCCCTTTACTTTTGGCCCGGTAGCCCTTGTACATAACGGAACTTTGCAAAATATGGGGTCTAACTTAGAGTACAAAGTTCCCAGTTCGTACAAAATAGGGGTAGATAGCGCGGTGATAGCGTACAACCTATCCAAAGCTCCTCCAGAGGGAGCCAAGGAGGTCTTAGAGCAGATACGAGGGTCGTATGCTTTAGTGTGGACAGATTCACGGGACTCCTCAATTAATATCGCTAGAAACAACGACAGACCATTGCACTTTGGCATGACTGCGGGGGATAAAGGTATGTACTTTATGAGTGACGGCATGATGCTACACATGCTCACCCAGAGAAAGTACACTCAGATACCTTCTCTCCAAAAGATATACTCTTTTGCAGATAAGCAGCACTTAAAGTTTAAGAGGGGTGAAATGGTCCCGGAGGTGGCCACTATTCGCCCTTTTCACCACCACGCCATGGGAACTACAGCTGGGTGGTGGCCCAAAAACAACTATCAATCAGGGAGAGGCTTCAAAACTGGAACGAAAGGTACCTCCAGTACCAAAAAATACGACACAAAAATCCATCGCTTTAGGAATACGAAGACCAAAGTTGGTCACGTTAAAATTAACGGCGAGATGCGTACTATACCAGAGCAGCATGTTAAACAGCTCGAAAAAACCTTTCAACTTAAAATAGACGAGGTTCTTCCATTCAGGCCAAAGAAGTTTACAGCAGGAAGAACAAGTAACCAAGGAATGGTTACTGGAACTATCCTTCACCCGGTATGGGATTTTGAGATAGACGCGCAACTCTACAACATCTATTGGGATTCTTTTAATAATTTTAAGGATACAATATGGGAGGTAGCCCCAATAGGGATGCAGTTCTCCACCCCACAGAGAGCCAATGATGCAGTAGTCTTAACTAGACTTGTTAGCCACTACTCCTCTGACCAGAAGGTATTTGAGGATTTAGAGGACTCAGTAGAACTCTATGAAGGGCCAGATCGTAAGCTATACACAGAGGAGGAGTGGGAGCGGGTAGCCGGAGACTGCGCGAATTGCTCAAGTCCATTATTTGCAAGTCAGGCTCCCGAGGTACTTTGGGATGGTTACTTTGCATTTTGTGCGGACTGCGCGGAAGAACTAACGGAAAATGAAAATGATAAGAATTGAGCCGTACAAAATTTGGAGTGGCGGGGCAAAGCGCCTTGGGATGAGAGCAGGAATTTTAAGAGCCACCAAAAAGCAAGTAGCTAAATATGGGTCATTTAAAACAATCGTAAATTGGGGCAATTCTCGAAGAAGATTTGACGATGCAGACTATATTAATTCTCCAGAAGCCGTTGCTCGTGCATCTAATAAACTTGAAACGTCTAGAATTTTTGGGGAGGCTGACTGTGGAATTTACCCGCGTTGGTGGTCTTCTAGGGATGATGCTATAGCGGCGTTTGACGAGCAAAAAGTAAAGTCAATCTGCTGCCGCACTGCTCTAAGAGCCTCTAGTGGAAGGGGGTTGATTATTGCAAATAGCGCGGAGGAGGTGGTAAACGCCCCACTATATGTTGAGTACATCAAGAAAACTGACGAATATCGAGTGCATGTGTTCGATGGGGAGGTGATTGATGTACAACAAAAACGTAAACGACAGGAGGTACCAAATGAAGAAGTCAACTACCAAGTTAG
>Ga0208919_1000195_pt1 | contig 45070 bp, 34 predicted proteins | sample 4_EtaG_FD_184076 | JGI IMG/M metagenome (GOLD analysis project Ga0208919, IMG submission 184076) | Marine viral communities from the Subarctic Pacific Ocean - 4_ETSP_OMZ_AT15127 metaG (SPAdes) (version 3) | ecosystem: Environmental > Aquatic > Marine > Oceanic | place: Pacific Ocean | collected... | reverse complement strand
CCTATACTAAAAAGCACCTACGGAATCCTAGTCTATCAAGAGCAAGCAATCCTAATCGCTACCGAAATCGCTGGCTTTGATCTGCAAGAAGCAGACATACTCAGAAAAGCTATTGGTAAGAAAAATGCCAAGGTTATGGCCGAGATTAAAAAATCTTTTATTGAAAAATCTACACAAAAGGGAATCGTTAATAAAGAGCAGGCCGAAGAAATTTTTAGTTGGATCGAAAAATCTCAGAGGTACTCCTTTAATAAATCGCACTCGGTAAGCTACGCATATAATTCATATTTAACAGCTTATACCAAAGCTCACTTTCCCCACGAGTTTTTTACGTCTTATTTAAAACATGCGGTAGGAAAGCCTGACACTTACTGGGAAGTTCACGAACTAGTAAATAATGCTAAGATCATGGGCATAAATGTTTTGCCCCCCAATATACTACATATGAACGAAGAATTTAAGCTTATTAATAATCATCCCACATACGGAATAACAAACATAAAACATGTAGGGTCCTCTGTTTTTCGCAAGATGATTAGCGATATACAAAAGAACAATATAGAAATTTCCGAATGCGATTGGAGCTGTTTTTTACTAAGGGTTTCTCCTTTTGTAAATAAAAAAGCATTTGAGTCTCTCATACTTGCTGGAGCGTTTGATTGCTTCAAGATGAAGAGGTCTGAAATGCAACACCACTTTAGCACTATTAAAGAACTTACAAAACGAGAGCTTGAGTGGCTTAAAAAATACAAAGAAGAGAACAGTGACACCGAGGTGCAGGAATGTCTTTTGCAAATGATCGAATCCTCTATGGGTTCTAATAAAGACAGACCTATATTTAGGAAGTCTCGAATACCTGATGTTGAGGCAATCCTTTCTGCTTATGACAATCCGGGATATGAACTTTATGACGCCCCTTCTTGGCTGGCAAAAAAAGAAGAGGAGTTGTTAGGAATATCGCTTACCTGTAATAAGGTTGATGAATACGATACAAGCAATGCTAACTGTACCTGTAAAGAATTTATTGATGGGTTTCGTTCTCAAAACGGAATAGCTTTAGCTGTGCAAGTTGAAACTGTTAGAGAGTGGACAATTAAGAAGGGTTCTGCAAAAGGTCAAAAAATGGGCTTCATCACTGTTAGTGATACTTCTTGCTCTATGGATAACGTTACAGCCTTCTCTGAGGAATGGGAAAAATTCAAGAAGCTTATCTATGAGGGAAATACTGTCCTCATGAGAGGTATGAGGGATAGCAAGAGAGGCAGTTTTTTAGTAAAAAAGGTTGAACAGCTAAGAACTTAGCTTGGAAAGGACGCTATAATAAATTGAGAATGAATGAATTAATAGAAGAGAACATGGGATTAGTAATCTCTGTTGTAAACTCTTTTAAACCACAGAACCAAACCGAACGTGAGGATTATGTCCAAGCCGGACGAATAGGTCTGTGGAAAGCTATTAAAAACTATGACTCTAAAAAGGGTGCTGTTTTATCTACATACGCTTGGAATCCTATAAGGTGGGAGATAATCAAGGAAATAAAGTCTTTAAAAAAGAGTCGCTATAAACCCCTGTCTTTTACAAACTCTCCAAACTATTCAATGAAAGAAGGTTTCTGGGAAATTTTACCACCAAGCTTCTCAGACGAAGAGGTTTTACTTTTAGACTTAAGAAGGATGGGTTATAAGCTATCGGAAATGGCAGAAATATCAGGAAGAAAAAATTCTTACGTAAAGAGAGTTTTTTATAAAGCGGTTAAGAAGCTAAAGGAATATAATGCGTAAAAAGAGAGTCTTATTTGTATCTGAGTGTCATGAATTAGCATCTGGTTTTGGAACCTACGCTAAGCAGGTTTTGCCCAGACTTGCTGCTACGGGGAAATATGAATTGGCTGAATTTGCCAGCTACGGAAAGCCAGAAAATGGCAATGTAGACTGGCTATATTTTTCCAACTCTCCAGAGAGCGAAGAAGAGCAGAACCTGTTTAATCAACACCATGCAAACCACTTTGGGTATTGGAGATTTGATAAAGTTGCTCTGACATTTAAACCAGACATCGTTCTTACCTACAGAGACCCTTGGATGGACGAATGGATAGAACACTCTCCGCTTAGACCTTTCTTCAACTGGATATGGATGCCTACTGTGGATTCTGCCCCGCAAAAAAGGAAGTGGTTGGAAACTTTTTCTAACTGCGATGCGCTTTTGGCATATTCAGAGTATGGGGAAAAAACTCTTAAAGAGCAGTCTAACGATACCCTTAATGTCTTAGGATGCGCTTCCCCAGCAATAGACCCATCTCTATACTCCCCTGTTGCAGATAAGAAGGCCCACAAGAAGAAATTCAACTTGCCTCCCGATATAAATATTGTAGGCACTGTTATGCGAAATCAAAGAAGGAAACTTTTCTTTGAATTAATGAAGGCATTCAAAATATTTCTTGAAACAGCGCCTCCCGAAGTTGCAAAAAAGACCTTTCTGTATTTACATACAAGCTACCCTGAGCCGCAGGGCTGGGACATAGCAGAAGGGATTCTTGAGTTCGGCCTAGCATCCAAAGTGCTGACAACCTACATATGTCGTCAGTGTAAAAACTTTCATTGTTCGGTATTCCAAGACGCAATATCGGTCTGCCCTTCCTGCAATCATAGAAGTGCTGTAATGCCCAGCGTTGGACTTGGATTGTCAATACCGGACCTCATCCAAGTATACAATCTGTTTGATATGTATGTTCAGTACGCTATTTGCGAGGGCTTTGGTATGCCTCAGGTTGAAGCGGCTGCTTGCGGAGTTCCTGTTGCTGCCGTAAACTATAGTGCCATGGAGGATGTTGTTAAGTTTACTGGTGGCTACCCAGTCAATGTAAAGTCTTTCTATCGAGAGCTTGAAACTGGCGCGGATAGAGCCCACCCAGACAACGATCATTTAGCACAGATATTAACAGACCACTTCTCGCTTTCTGAAGAAGATCGTAATAAAAAATGCTATAAAACCAGAATGTCAACTATTAAAAGGTATGACTGGGATAGAACAGCTAAGGTATGGGAAAATGCAATAGACAATGCTAATCTTGTGGGACTTCAGGGAAAATGGGATGCCCCACGACTGCCAGCCCAGCCCCTTCCTCCTTCCATTCCTGACATTCCGGATCATGAAGATTTTGTCAGATGGTCTTATGTTCAGCTTCTTAAGGAGCCGTTAAAAGCCTACTCTTATGAGGCTGCGGAGTTCATCCAGTCTCTTGGCTTTGGAAGCCCTGTAAATGGAGGTGGTCCGTTCAATAGGGAGATTTTTTGGGATATAATGAATCAAAAAATAACGAATAAAATACAAGCAGAGGATGTGAGGACTGGAGTAAGGAACCTCATTAAAGAAAAGTTTCTAGAAGATGCCTATAGGAGATTTCAAAAATGAACGTGTTATTTATAGGGCCCTATAGACAGCCGGATGAATGGGGTGAAATGAGTAGAAGTATAATAAAATCAATGCTTTCTGTGGATGAAATAAACCTCACCGCAAGGCCAATATTTTTAGCTCAGGCGGCCATGTCTCAGGAATCGGGTGACCCAGAAATATTTAGGTGTGAATCAAACAGGCAAGACGCCTACGATGTAGTAATACAGCATTGTCTGCCCAATTTTATGCTTCAGGACGGTAAGTTTAAAACAAACGTGGGAATAACAAGCATTGAAACAAAAGGAAACGATGAATGGTCTAATAACCTTAGGTTAATGGATAAAATTCTAGTGTCTACTGAAGCAGAAAAAAAATGCATCCCCGAAGACTTGCAGGACAGAGTACATGTTATAGGTGCTTGTATTTCTCCGGTCGAAGAGTTTGTAGAACCACCGAACCCTAGGTTTAGTTTTTACACTATGGCCGGAAATCTAGAAACCAAAGTTGGAATACTCCCCCTGCTACAAGCGTACCTCTCGGAGTTCCATATAAACGAAATGGTATCCCTAATCATACAAACACCCAATGTTGGTTTAGCGCAGCAGTTAGTGCAAGAATCGGCTGAGAGCCTCGGCATTTACGGAAAATCACTTTATCCTCATGTTCACATTGTTGAAAGTGATGAGGAAAACTCTCTTCATAAAAACTGCCATTGCCTTGTGGATGTTAGCGTTACTAGGGGCTTTAAAAGAGATGTCGCTAGGGCTCTTCTTCATGGAAACACGCCTATTGTATTACAAGGGTCTGGAATGGACGAATACGTAACCTCAGAAAATGGATGGGTAGTGAACTCTACCGAAACTATACTTGTCTGTCCAGATAGACCTCTAGTAAATGTCTTTACTGGAAAAGAAAGCTGTATTGTCCCCGAGAAGTTGCACCTAAAAGAGTGTCTGCGTGACGCATACGACAATAGAGCCTATCGCAGCAATAAGTCAGCAAAAGGTAAAGGGGCCTCTGCTTTGCTTTGTGAAAAAAGACAGGGCGAGGCAATCAAGGAGATACTAGAGATATGATAAACAACGTTATCAGGTCTGCTACGAGAGACAGCAAGACAGACAAGATTCGCTGCCTGACATTTTGCCGAGAAAACGAAATGTTCCTAAACCTTCTGTCAAGGTGTAACTGTGAAATTTATGTTATACCAAAAGAAGGAGTTTCCAACTGGAAGCCCGACATTTGTAAAATTCCAAAAAACGTTTTTCCTTTAAAAAGCGAAGAGGAAATAAGAAGCATTCCTTATGTGGATTGTGTCATAATAAACGATAGGCTTCAGGAGTGGGAGATGGGAAGGGCTATCTCACAGAGCCTACACGTACCCACCGTAATGGTAGACCACGTTAGCAAGGAGTGCTTACAAAAACTTCCCGTAGCGGGCGGGGTTTCTGCTCAAGGAGCTCTAGAAAATAGGAATGGAGATATTAATGTTTCTTTGTCAGAAAAAATTAAGTCCTCGTGGGGAGCCCAATCTCATATTTCAGTAATAATTCCTCCCTACGTAGAAGGCGGTACAGCAGACGAAGGGAGATCTTTGGTTTTGGTTGACAACAATTTGCCTTCGGAAATATTGCAAGTAGTTGAGCGTTTTGTGGGAGAGCTTGGGGCAGTCTCTAGGTTTCCGGAATCAGATTTAAACAATCTTAAAAAGGTAAAGGTCTACCTCAATACTTGGAATAATATAGATATAAAGACTCTACAGGCAATGTCTCTTGGGTGCATAACAATCTCTGCGAAAACTGTAGAAAATATTAGTGTTATAGAGCATGAAAAAAATGGGTTACTCTTTTCAGATATGGCGCAAATTCCGGAAATGATACGATCAGGATTGAGTGGAAAGTATGACCAAATACAAGAAGAAGCTAAGAGAACTGTTGCACAAATATGTTGCGACGAAGAATCATTTGTTAAGAAGTGGAACCGAGTCTTTTCCTATATCTCGGAAAGTTTTTTTGTAAGGAATTAAAATGAAAGCAATTGTATATGTTGAGGGTAAAAGCTCTCCTCCTTTCGAAGACGGCGTTGTTGGAATAGAGAATGTGGAAAGTTCATCCCTCGATTCTCTTCCTGTGGCTGTGTATGAAGATCTAGAATTACTAGATGTTCTTGAGTTTTCCGAAAATCCAAATGTTCTCGATCTTGCTTTTAGTAAGATTAGACATGGTGGAACACTAAGGGTTCTTGGTACGGACGCTATTGAAGTAATGAGATCATCTCAAGCAGGCAGAGTTGCTCTTGATGCCGCGTCTCAGCACCTTCTTAACGGCAGGCTTCGTATGACTTCTGCGCACGATTTAAAGGCTTCCCTTGTTGGTTTGGGAATGGAAATAACAACCGTATCTATACTAGGTTCAAGATATCTCGTGGAGGCAAAAAGAAGATGACTAGCGACAAAAAAACAAATAAAAATGTAAGTCTAAAAGAAGAACTAGAAGGCCAAGGAGACGCAAAATCACCGGCATACGGATGGAACGACTTTGATCCAGTTCATACCGCTTGCGCAGATTGTGTGTTTGCTGAAAAAATAACATCTCCCCACGACACTAGTCCAGCACTTTCGAAAAGAACCCAAACCGGATGCAGCTTCAATAGACTGGAGAAATATCGCGATAAGGGAGCGCAAATAATTGACGCTTACGATGAAAATGGTGACGAGTTTAGTGTAATTAATGGGAAAATATGTCTTTATAAAAGAACAAAGGATTGGGGAGAACTGACTAGTAAAAAAAGGTGGGGGGCTCGTGTGAACGATGAACTTAGGATGAAGTATCACGCTATGGTTTCTTTCGGTCCTGAAGACTCTCTGCAAGACTTGCATAAAACTATGCAAAGTCTGAATGATCAATCAAACCCTCCCACCCTGACCAGCGTCCTAAGTACATCTAAAGAAGTTCCTACACATATAATAAATGCTCTTAATAGTGCGAACTATGAGAATCTAGACTGGAGACTTCAAACTTTTATAGATGAAGAAATTCACGAAAGGCAATGTATTGATCTTGCTATAGATAACACCAAGAAGCTGGTAAGGATTGTGTTCTATATGTTATTTCAGGCTGGCTTTGAAGTCCCGAATGAAATGAGCGATGAAATACATCAATACTTTATTGAGGATATGGGTAGAGTTATTTTTGCTTCTGGAAATGACGATGGAAACGGAATGCTTGTAAGCTTTCCATTTCATATAAAACACGCAGGCAACGCTTTTCATGTAAGAATAGAAGACAAGCTAAGAGAGTTCGAAGAGGGCGCTGAGCAATACTTTAGAAAAATAGAGGATGTATGCCCAAGCTTAAAGATGTAGCTATTGTTACTTTGGGAAAATCCATCCCAAATCAGGATTATGAAAACTTAGTAACTTTTTTTGATTTGATTGGGGATGGGACAAAGCTATCCTCTCTTTTAACGGAAGGAAAATATGATCTGGTTGGAATGATACCGTCACGATTTTCCTTAAGATTTAAAAACAGCATTGCAACAATAGTGAATACATTTAACAAAAATCCGGAGTCTATAGCATTTATGGTGTTCCCACCTATTGTTAATGGTAGCTGTCCATACTTCATTAATAGTAGAATACTCCCAATAGAAAATCAAGTGTCTTCTATTGAAGAAATGTTACAATTGGTTGAAAGCCAAGGATTGCTGGCCAAACAAGCCACGGAGGAAATATTTAGCTATGACGACTAGACACATTATAAAAAAAATACCTCTCTTAAAAGATTCTAAAGAAATTGGTATTGTGATACCTGCCGCAGGTCTGGGAAAAAGGATGAAGTCTCGCGGCCCGAAACCCTTAATAAAAATAAAGGGAGATACTACCATTTTAAAAAATCAGCTTTATAGTATTAGAAATAAATTCACTAAAGCCTCTATCGCTTTAGTTTCTGGATTTCAATCAGACAAGCTAATGGCAGAATCCCCTACCGAAATAATAAAAGTAGAAAATGAATTCTACGAGCAAACAAATGTAGCTAGAAGTTTAGGTATAGGATTGAGAGCTCTAGAGTCCTTCGATAGAATACTTGTTATATATGGAGATTTAGTTTTTAATGAGGACGCACTAGAGGTTTTGGAATATAACAGGTCTGCTATTTTCTGTATAAACGACTTCATCGGAAATGATGAGGTTGGGTGTGTTGTGGGCGGAGATAATAAACTAGAGCACATGATGTATGACCTACCAGACAAGTGGGGTCAAATAGCCTATTTCCAAGGTCAAGAATTGAATTACCTTAAGGAGATTGTATGGAACAGAAATAACAGTAGGTTGTTTGGATTTGAGGTTATTAATAAAATTATGGAAAGGGGAGGTTCCTTTCAGTGTAAAAAAACAGATAAAATTAAGTTAATTGACGTAGATACTTCTAAGGATATTGAAAGGGCAAGACAAGTAATATGAGGGTTCTAATTGATTTTAATTGTGAAAGAGTTGGTGAAGGCTTGTCCTCATCATTTTTTTGGGTTCCGGAAACTGAGGTGGTTACTTGGATTTCCAAAGAAAAGCCTGTAATGGATATGTTTGACGAGACAAAGCCAGACATTTTAATTCTAAGCGCAGAGAAGCTTGACATGCCGGAATTGCAAATAGCACGCTCTAGATACCCAAATACAAAAATAGTTTCAGTAGGAGAAGTTGGGGGGAATGTTTTGTCCCCAGATTTAAGCATAGGTCACACAGGCAAACCCATGCCGTTTCCATGTATTCCATTTTTCGGTGGCGCTATGGTCGGAATGATAGGGTCTCCCGTTAAGGAAAAGTACCTAGGTTGTGATATTCTCTGCATAACAGACTATATTGATGTTTCAAATTCCGACAGTATAGCCTATCTAGACTTTGTTTGCGAAAACTATAACACTAAAATCTTTGGTCAAAAGAAAGTGCCCTTTCCAAACTACCTTGGCATACTTTCGCCTGCTCAAAGGTCCTCCGCCCTAGCCTCAGCCTCGATCTATCTAGATCTAGATGGACATTCTTGGTATGACGGTGCTTGGCTTGGAATGGAAGTTATCAGTGTTTCAGACTCTTCGATTAACTTTTTTAACAATATTAAGGATTTGGAAGAAAAGATTAATTTCTGTCTATCGAGAAACGGGTCGGCTAAGCAGTCAATAAAAGCATCTGTCATGAACTCCACGTACTTTGACTTGACCTCAGACATCTTGAACTTTTTTGGACTACAGAGTCAGGGCAACTTCCTACAGCAAAAGAAAAAGGAGCTAGTATGATAGGTCTACTTATTGGAAAAGAATCCGAAGAGACAGTAGAAAAAATATCCAAGCTAAGCGACGAAGGAGAGCAGTATTGTGTGTTTAGTCTTTGGGCATTGCCTGAGAAAACTAAAAAAATACCTCATTTGCAGCCGCTCAGGGCATATAATTTCAATGGAACTATGGTGGCTACCAACATAAGAGCCGCTGAATTTATGAAAACCTTGGTGCTCCCAAAGAAGAAGTATTTTTACATAACCTCTATGGAATGGTTAATGGCTGATAGTCTACGCTATGACGATCTAAAGGAAATATATCTAAACGACGACATAGATCTTATAGTATCAAACCAAAGAGATTACGATAAAATATCACAGCTATTCAAAGAGCCAGTATGTATAATAGAAGATTGGAAGTTTCAGGAGCTACAACATGACTAATAATAAATTTAAGAATTATTGGGGTGTCTCAGATGGTCAAAAAACAGAAATTTTAAATGACGCCTACTGGAACAACGGTATGAGCTGGATCGAAATATCTAGAGAGCTAAAAACCTATCCCAATAAGGTTAGAAGGGAAGCTAAAAGACTTAACATTCCCTCTAGGGACAAAAGTTCTGCACAGAAAGTTGCTTTGGATTCTGGAAGAGCGGAACATCCAACCAAGGGTAAGTCAATACCCGAAGAAACAAAAATAAAGATTAGTGAAAGTCAGGGTGCTGTCTGGGATTCTCTCAGTGAAGAAGAAAGGATAGTCAGATCACAAATAGGAAAGCGCTCTTGGGACAAAAAGACAGAACAGCAAAAAACAGAGCTAATTAAAAAGGGTGGAGACGCCATAAGGAAGGCTTCTAAAAACGGATCTAAGCTAGAAAGATTTTTACTTGAAGAGCTTTCACGAAGAAAATATAGGGTACAATTCCATAAGGAGCACTGGTTAAAGAACCAAAACTTGGAGACAGATCTATTTATAGAAGATTTGAGTACCGTCATAGAGGTTGATGGCCCCTCTCATTTTTCTCCTGTGTGGGGAGAGGGGAATCTAGCTAAGAATGTGAAATCGGATATGGAAAAAACTGGTCTTATTTTAGACCAAGGACTTGTGTTAATTAGAATTAAACAATCAAAAAGGATTTCTCAAAGATATTTAAGAAGCGTTTTAGAGGATTTGCTTAAAGTTTTAAGCGAAATAAAAAGGAAATTTCCTAGGAAAAGTAAGAGGTACATAGAAATATGACTAACAAAAGTGACTTTGAAGACATGGTAGCTGTTATTGATGATGTAGAAGCGCTAAAGGAGGATGCTGAGCAAGCTAAGGTTTATACCGACTCAGATCCAGAATGGAGCGAATATGTTCTCGACAACCTTCATGATAGCGAGCTGAGGGAAGGAAATCCTACAGTCGATGGCCTGAGGAGGGTAACAGAGAAAGTCTACGGGGAAATAATTGAATCTCGAAGTGATGTTCTAGAGCTTCCTTCTAGGGGAAAGAGATGCACAATAAAACACACTTTAAAGATACGTAAGTACGGGACAGACGCTATAATTACTGTAGATGGCTGTGTTGATGTTAGATATGATAAGGTTCCGTTTCCTTTTAACGATCACCTAGTTGCTACCGCAGATACAAGAGCTGAAGGTAAGGCTTTAAGGAGAGCTCTCAAGCTGAGGGTTGTTACTGCCGAAGAAATGAATAATGCGGCAGAAGATGACGTTATGGCTTCAGAAGAAAATATAACGGACCAGCAGATTTTGGCAATCAACCAGATGTCTAAACGATTAGATATTAACGTAGTTAACTTAATTAAAGAGGTTTGCGCTGGTGTTAAGTCTATTAACTCTGTGAGCAACTTGCAAGGCAGAATGGTTCTTGCTTCCGTTTCTGAATACCAGAGGAAGCCTGAATCCATTAAGAAAAAGTTAGTAGGGTATGATTCTAACTGGCGTAAAGAATTTGACTCTGGAGGTAAAAAGAAATGAGAGCTAGAATTAAAGCGTCAAACGATCTGTGGTTTGAGGTAGACGCTGAGACAGAAGAGGATCTGTTTAAGCAAGTAGCTAGAGTCCAAGAAGTTTTTCAACATGAAGAATGTGGAAGTTGTAATTCTCGAAATATCAGATTTGTATGTAGATTTGACAGTTCTGAAAATGACTGGATAGAAACAGTTTGTCAGGATTGTCGAGCAAAGCTGGTGTTTGGTAGAACGAAGAAGGGCGGTCAGATCTACCCTAAGATTAAATGGGACCAACTTTCAGCGAAGCAAAAAGAGCAAAGGATAAATGAAAAGGCTTATTCTGACAAGAACAGAGGCTACCTTCCTGACGGTGGGTGGTTTATATACAAGCCTGCTATAAAGGGCTAGCTATTAAGGAATGAGAAAGGGGTCGAAAGGCCCCTTTTTTATTTGTCTTCATTCTTTTTGTAGGGAAAAATCTTATTTAAAAAGGTTCTTCTCTCATCGCATCCACAATCTTCTTCTCCTGAAATAGCCTTAGTAGTCTTTTCTGTAAGACCAATCTTTGAAAGAGCCCACTTCACGGTATCCCCAAGACCACGAAATCTAGCACGCCCCTTTTTATTCTTGTTCGATGTTTCTTTTGTTTCGTCCGCTTCCATTTTTAATCATCCTTCTTCTTCTTCTTGTTATAGGGAAAGATTTTATTTAACCAGTTCTTTCTCTCGTTACACCCACATCCCTTCGTACCCATTATTTTTTCTATAACCTTTGAGGTTATTCCAAATTTAGAGAATGTCTTTTCTATAGTATCTCCAAGCCCTCTAGACGCGCTCTTGATACCCATTATTTCCTCTATTTTCCTAAGAGATAACCCTTGCGACTTGAGATGTTCAATTGCTCTGTCTAATTTATCTTCTTGGGCCTTTCTTTCTCTCCTAGCTTTTCTAGATGCCAAAACCTTAGGGTCTGATTCCATTCGTTGTCTCATACCGTAGTATGTTTCACGAAAGACCTTATCCCCCTTGCACTTTTGATGAAGGGTATGCCCCATTGTTACTCCCATAAGAGGGCACCAACCAGCTTGCTCGCATTGGCAACTATCAAGATCTTTGTTTATTCGGTTTTCTTTATCGCATAGTTTTTTATCGGACATATTCCTTATTCCTTTATCCTAGATTAGCATGGTAAGTTTGCTGGGTCGGGCTGAAGGTCTGAGCTACTTGGATCGCACAATCCAGAGGGACCTGTACCTTCCACAATAGTAAAAGTCATATCAACATCATTGTCTGTTGCCCCATCGCCATTTTGACAACAATCACAATTCCACCAGCGATCTTCAAACGAATAATGTAGTATAAAGGGTCTATCAGGACTTCCCGCATCGGTGTTCGTATTTCCACTAGGGCATTGACCATCATCAAAGTGCATATCGTGCGTCTGGCTGTCACAGGCCGCTGGCGGAGGTGGGGAGCTCATATTACAAATAGGAACGAGCTGCGCCTCATCTCCGCAAGGAGGAGGACAGTGGGTCGCTGGTCCAGTTGGGCAGGTGCAAAAATCGTCAGAGGCTGTCCAGTGGTGCCACTGTAGAAATAGCTGATAATTGCATGTGTGACAATCTGATGGATTGGCCGCTGTGTTTTCTACCTTTTCACCGCATGTATCACAACAACATAAGATAATACTTAGCTGCTCACCTCTCGTTTTACCATGATTTGGTGCTGGCGCTGGTATGGGGTCACCAGCGCAGGCACTGCCGTCATGATTAGTGATCGTCTCGCCTCGACAAATTACTCCCGTCCAAGCCCACTTTTCAAACAAATTATTCTGTTCCTGAATTCCTGTTTTTATAGTGTGGTTTGTGCCGTTAATTACTGTATCATAATAGCAAGGAACGCTAGTGTCTGTTGTTGGTATGGTGCCACTACATAAACATATACCCATATCCTGACGAAGATTAAATTCCATTCCGTCTACAGTTGGACACTTGGGGCAGCTAACCGTTAGGCATAAATTGCCCGTTGGTGGACATGCACAGCAGCTTGTAGGGCAAACTCCCGTATGGTGGACGCAGGCCTCGGGGTCCTCTTCGTTGTACATAGGCTTACAATTTCCGTGCCAGCACTTATCACAACAAATACAACATTCGTTATCTGTTTGGACTCCAACAGGAATATGTTTGCAATTCGATCCGTCACTCATCGGCTAACTCCTCTTTCCTAAAAACGTTATCAACTACACTCACCGTGACCGGTCACTCCCGTAAATAATCCACACGAACTAAAGTGCAGGGTCCTGTAAATTACTTCTATTCCGGCACCACTGCAACAAATATCATGAACATAGTTAACCTTGGTTATAGATCCGGGACAAGCAAGCGGGTTAATGTGTAAATTTACGCCACAAACGCCAGTGGGTCCACTGTGTGCGTCTCCACCACAATTCATCGTGGGCTCTCCGCTTAGACCGCACCCCAAGTTAATTTCTTCTAGTCCCCTTATCATTGGCGGAGAGTCTCCAGCATCACATCCGGACGTTATCGACAAAACGGTCTCCAGATAATGCATCCCACTGTGTATGGTATCTCCCACGACTTTATACATAGCTAGTCCGGGCCCTGCAACAAGCCCACTCATACACTCTGCAACAGCTTCATCACTTCCATCTAAATTGTTGCCACCACAATAATCTGTTCTGGCTGCGGTACAAGTTATATTTGCTCCTGAAATGCAAATTCCTGATCCACCCGAGCTATAGATTGGATAGTACATACAAGCAATGCTATCATATATGGCATAAAAAGATTCTCCGGAAGGTATTTCTGGCTGGAAGCTTGGATTACAGACTTTTATGTTTCCGTCAAACTCGTTACCGTTTGCATCGTAAACGGGGTTAGTGCTTGCTTCTCCCATTCGAGCTCCAACACCACCCTTAGTGGTTACAACGTCTGTTCTGCATCCTCCGGGAGTTATTGGACCTCCTGTGGTTTTTGCCTTAATGATCTTAAACTCTGAAGGGGTTGTCCATACAGCTCGTTTTCTATCCCATCTTAAATCTACGGGGCCTACAGGCCAAGTATGTGGTTTTCTTAAGTAATGAGATAAAAACTTATCTTGCAAATCCTCATCCTCAAAAGTTCCACCAGAGGCAGCAGTTTCAGTGTCGGCTGCATTTGGAATGGGCTTTCCGTCTATATCATATCCCCATCCGTGTAAAAGCATTGGGCCCTTATTTGCCATACCTCTCAAGGTAGTTGGGTAAGAGTTTCCGTCTGCTACATATTCATACATATTTATCTTTGCAACAGCGGCGGCCCCATGAGAGAATATATTTATATCATTATGATTTGTTGAGGCAGATGAGCTGGCATCATGTTTTGCTTTGCTCGGATATGACCAAGGGTCTAGGTAGTCTATATCAATAATACAGGGCACATAGCTACTGTCTCCGTTAAAGGGAGGGTTGCTTTCTCTTCTCGTATGAGGTATCTGAGCGCATGTATCTTTTTTATTGGTCGCATTCTTAGTCGTATATCTTGGAAGGGTTCCTGCCGCATTTGATACAGGCCTCATTAGCCCATCCTGACTCATAAAAGCCTGATCTGCCCAAGTGGACGGGTTACCAAAAAGGAGTGTTCTAGGTGTGGGCGAGGATGCATTAGGGATGGCGTATGCTTGGCCAGCGCCCTGTTGAGCTAGCTGTGAGTTTGTTCCAGCAACGATGGAAGGAGGGCCATCGCCAGCTTGCTTTGTAGGTTTTCTACCCTTTAGGTTTTTAATCTGCGCAGAAGCCCGTGCTTGAGCAGCCATAACCGCTTTTCTGAGCTTGTTTTGCTCACGCTGCATTCTCTGAAACTGAGCTCTTTGCTGACCAGCCTGCTTGAGCCTGTTAGCATTATACTTTGAAAATCTTCCAAAAGAAGCGGTGTATGTACTTAAAGTGTAGTTGGTGGTAAAGCCATCCGGACCAATATTGATTGTTATATTTGTAATATTGGGGCCAAAAGCACCAACCCACCCTTGCAGATCAACTCGCTTGAGTTTTTCTTTACCTCCCTCTAATAATCCAAAATCATCTTGTTGGAGGGTCATGAACTCCATCATTGCCATATTGGATCTCAACTCTTCTCCAAGTCTCCTAACAGGATATCCGGGAAAGTTAATAGAGCCCCTTTCTCCGACCTGCTGGAAGGTTAAGGTATCCTGCGCCGACTCGATCATTGCTGGCCAGAGAGTTGTATATCCGCCATATTCCCACGGAACCAAACCATCATCCGAATGAAATGCGACCGGCCCCGGAGGTCCAGCCCAGCTATAAGGCCCGTAGCGAGTGGTATTACTCTTCATGGGCACGGCGACTTCGTTAGGTGCTCTTCTGCGAGGAGCAATGCTCATCGAAGCCCCATCACTTCGTCCTCCGTCAGGTTGAAATCTTACGGCAAACTTAAGTGACTCAATCTGATCTGTGCTAAATTCATCTCTTCCGGCAGCAATTTTAACTATACCATTGTACAACTCATCAAACTTGCTTGATGCTCCACTTGTTTCTATGGGATTGTCTGTCTTAAACAACGCTGTCGCATATTCTCCCCACGCCGTGTTAAAGGGTATTGGTTTCTCCTCGACCGTTCCTTTGACATATACAGAGTTTGTTGATATTCTGCAACATCCTTGCTGTGCGACCCACTCACCTTCTCTCGGGTAGGCTCCGGTGTGTGGTGCAAAATATCTGGCAAACGGAAGTATTTTGTTAGACTCGTCAGAAAAGAAATCTAACGGGGTTGGGGTTGCCCCTTCCTGCCAAGGTAAGTCAAGAACATTTGTAGCATCCTCGGCTGGATAACCACCATCATTAGTGGGGCTGTCTGAGAATAAAATCTGAGCGGAGTCACTCTCGTTAAACCAGCATACAAATGGTAGCTGAACTAGAAATTGCTTTCCGTAAAAAGTGTCTGACCAATTTTGAAGATATTCATGAATTTTCTTAAGGTCAGAATTGTTAGTGCTCTCTGGGTCTTGAGGGGAAAAGTTAACAGCAAAACCGCCAGCGATAAGATTTTCAAAAGCGTTTGCTAAAGCATTGTCCGGAATACCCGCATCCATTAGCTCTTTAGGGAATTCTATGTTTTGCTTCGCCCCATACCGCGCCCGAAGTAGTTTCCCCATAGGAGTTCCAACAAAGCCCTTGTATATTAAACAATAATTATACCAAGCATCGAAGTCTCCTAAGGCAAGACGCATTTCGTTTTCACTGGTCCATACAAAGTTCGTACCTAAAGTTGTCGATAAATTTAGATTGAGTGGCCTCACGTCTAGCAGGACCGCCCAATCGCCACGCTCATTGTTAGATTTTGATGCGTTACTATTAAAGTCGCTATCTACAGTAGAAAAGCCCAGCCCTATCTTGGTAGTTGTATGGTGCACCCCAACAGAATTTTTACCCCAATACTGAAGGATTCCACTTTCGTAAACTTGTTGGTAGACAGTTTGGACATAGCCTCCGTAAATGAACGCCGAGGTATTTTCATTTCTTAGCTCTCTACTTAAGTTTTTGGATGTTACATTAACTTGATCTAAAACAAACTGCTCTATACCATTTGGACCACCTACTTCCGGCTGAGCCTTCCTCTGAACAGTTCGAACCTTGATGATCTTATTTTCTAATTTATCGACCAAAAGTTCTATGTAAAAATCACAACCACACTGGTTGCATATTTGTGTTATTATGTCTAGCAGGCTCATATTTGGACCCGCAAGTCTAAACCATCTTGGGGCAAAAGGTATTTCGTAAATATCTATATAATAATCTGCTATATATGGAAGACCGTGAGCACCATCCGAGCCACTAGTAAGGCCCCAGTTTACATCATCATGGTTAAGGATGCCCATACCCTGTTTCCCGTGATGGTCTTTTGAGTTACTAGATTCGTCAGTATCTACAAAGTCTCCGGGCTGTGCTTCGTCATCATGTCTTTGCGGACGAGAGCCTCTAAATTTAGCCATTCCGTAAGGAGAGAATCTATCTTCGTCAGGGTTTAGATTTCCAGCAACCTTTCCGACTTGTCCAGAAAGTAAGTATTGTATTGCGGGCTTTAAATCATGCCACGGGGTGCCTTCATTATTATTCTTAGATCCACCAAAACCTTTTGCTGGAGACCCAAACTGAGCCCCTTGAATAAAAGCTTGTGGGCAGGAATCGAGAGTTCCACCTTTTCCAGCGGCTGCGGTGTTCGCCCACTCTAACCAACCGTAAGGATTTATTAGATTGTAGATAGCGGGTCCATCCCCACCATAAGGAGAGCCTGCGTAGTCGCTCAGCACAACCTGAAGATTACCGAGAAGCAATCTTGGATCAACAATTGTTACTGTATAGACTGGGTTCCCGTTGGGGCTAAAGTCTTTAGTCCAAGACTGTATTAGCCCAGCAAATTCAAACCCCGAACCTTCAGCCTTGTCGTTTTCTCTTATAGGCCATGCGGGGTCAGATCCTATTCTAAAGTATACAGGTGCGCCTATGGTAGGATTGGTAAATCCCGGATCTGGGTCGTGCCAACAATACTTTTTTCCGGGGCCCGGATAGTATACCTTTGGGTGGTCTTCCTCGGCTGCACAGGTATCCTCAACTAAAGTAACAGTCACGGTACTCTGTTGCTCATTCCAGCCTAGAGACGTACTTACAGATTGAATAGAGCACCCTAAAAAGAGTGTCTGCTCAAAGGGTCCTGTCATTGTGGGGGGTCCACACGCGCTTGATGGATGAACCATTTTACCTTCCTTTTTTCCTTAGCATAGGCTATGAATCCATGCCTTTGATCTTGTATATCTACCTGTTTTTGGATCGTATGTTTCATTGTCAGAGGTCACAAAGAATGCTCCATATTCTCCAGAAACCCCAGACTCAACCATTTCCATAAATCCTGAATAGAAATTTCTAGTTTCACCTCCACCAGCAAAAACCCAACCACTACATAGGCCGGTGTGAAAAACAATTCCGGGATCACCATAACCAACTATGTCTGGAACAATTACAGCTTCAATGCTAACTTCAGTGGTGCCCGCCGTTACCGTAGCTATGTCTTGAAGTATAGGACCTTTAGCTCGACCAAGTATTGTTAGGTTCGAGTGAACTTCTGAAGGGTTACTTCTACTAATACTAATCTGCTCTACAAGTGCTTTTGAATAGCAGTTTGGAGGCCTATTTGTATATGTAAAGGAGTAACCAATAGTTCCCTCTCTTGTATTATAACTGACACTTTGGTTAATTGGTTCAACCTGAAGCGGTAAAAGTTCCACTGAAGGGAAATTTAAGCCACTATATATGTTACGGGCCCAAGTATAGTACATGGTCTCTTTGTTTTGTCGCCCTGATTCAGAGCCCGTATAAGCTGCAATATCTAAATATCTTTGAGCATTAGCTAGAGCTTCGGATAAAACGATACCTGATTTGTATGGTCCGACATCTTTAACTCTGCTAGCTAGGTTTACTCCTTCTCCCTTCCCCATTGCGCCCGAATTTGTTGCTCCGTAAAAGTTGGAAAGTCCCCGAAGTTCTCCCTGAAGAGTTACAGAAACTATAGCATCTTCAAGGCTTCCCTCAACATCTAACGTAGGTGTGTCTATTACCGGAAAACTCTGTAGCAACTGAGGCTGATTTCCGATACTTCCGCTAGGAGCAAAATTGCCTGTTGTCATGTATACAACAACTGTGTCACTGTACGAATAAGTTCCGCCTGCCTGATTAAAGTTATAGGTACTCTCAGTGTGAACACCTGTTAGTCCGCTAAAGGGTACTCTGCCGAGATAGCCAGACATGACCTCTGAAAGACTTCCTACCCCAGTCCATTTAATGTCCCCTCCCTCATACATTCCTAAGCTAACACCGTTGTAACCATCTTCGAACTCGGGTCTAACTAACTCTTGCCTTCCATCCGTACCCCAATCACCTGTTCCCCAAGGCGCTCCGGTTCCCTCTAGAGTTTGAGCTTGTGTGTTAATTCCTATTTGGAAAAAGGTAGGGAGGTATCCAGAACCTATCTGAGCTCCTTTTGAAATAGTTTCGACACTATACTCTCTTGAATAGCTTTGTAGATTTCCCGCTATATACTCAAAAGATCCCGAATGACCACCAAGAATACCTGTGAGGCTTTCATAGTATGGGTTATCACGATAGATGCCCGTCCCAGTAGACATGCTATTGTTAAAGAAAAGCTCAACACTATAGTCCAGTCTTGAGACCCACTGATCCTCACTACTAAATTCAACCGAAATTACGCGAGGTGCTCCGTAAATAGGATATCCACTACACGCAGCTCCATTGCCACTGTATGCAAGGGTAAAGAGCCTTCTGTCTTGATTGAAAGCTTTCAGGAAGTCGTCCTTAGCTCGAAAGACAGTCATTGAGTTATTAGGGCCATCTAGGTTATGACCAATTAAACCAGAACGCTCTGTGGGGGGAGCAGTCACATTTGCTGCATCAGAGGCAGACAATCCAGTGCCGACAATCAAGCTTGGCAGAAGGGTTCCGTTAAGACTAACCCTATAACCTCCACCTAATACGGTTCCGTCATGTTGTTTATACATCTCTCTCCCTACCGTTACCATCGGTGCGGGCTTGAGTTGATATTCTCCATAGTGCATTACAACGCCGGTTACACTCATTTTTTTTATCCTTAATTTATATTAGTGTTAGATGCGACACCGTTTGTTCCGCCCCCACCTAATGGGCTGATACTTCCCTTCAGTCCATCTATCTGTTCCTGAAGTTTATCTACTGCGCCTTGGAATATTTCAACAGTAATAATATTCTGAAGCTTGTTCATTACTTCGTTCATTCCTGTGATGTGAACATTTACTGGAATTGCTTTTTCTGGAGCAACAATAGACAAAGTTATATTAGTCGCCAAAACCTGAGAAAGTTTATCAACTGAAGCTTGGAAGTTGGGAAGCGCATTTACTAAAGCGTCATTGCTCGTTGAGAGCATCTTTACTGTTTCGTCGTTTATAAGTGGGCCTCCACCCGCCAATTTTTCAATACTCCTCTTAAGGCCTTCAAATACGTTTCCTCCGGGAGCTTGACGCTCTGCGTTTGCAGCGTCTATTCTGCCAGAACGTGGCTGTGTAGGAACTTTGTCTAACAAGTGTGATGGGCTAAGCTTGAGTCTAGGATCGTGCATGTCTCGCTTCCCTGCACTAGCATAAAGGGGATTCGACGTGAACAAACCACCAAAGTCAGGCATTGACGGCATAAGCTTGTTGTCTTTCAGTGAGTGCAATTTCTGAATTGCTCCTCCGGTTGAGGGTTGTCCGTCCATCCGGTGAAGCCCTCTTGTGATATCATCTTCTCCACCACTCTGTTGTCCGTCCATCCGGTGAAGCGCTTTGCCGAACTTAGCTCCCATGCTGGCCCCCTTGCTGGCCCCCTGTTTTTTTAGCAGAAGCTTTTCGAGCAAACGAGGATCACTGAACCCTCGGGGTTCTGCCCGACCTTCGAGGAATTTCTTGTTCTCCTCGTCCACTATTTGTTGATTCTCGGGCGTTAATTGCTCATAATCCGTCAGAGATTTCTGAGGCCTTGCGGGGAAGTTTGCGCCACCCGGATATTTGGGAACTCCCCTGTGGTTAGGTCTATTCGGTGGGGTGCCGCCACCAAGAATTCCTCCACCAAGGATTCCACCAAGAGGACCGAGCGGGCCCGGCAGGAGTGTCCCAAGAATTCCACCAGCCCCAAGAATTCCACCAGCTCCTCCAAGAGCTTCTTCACCTGCACCAAGAATTCCTGCAATGCCTCCCGGAAGGAGTGTCTCAAGAAGAGTTGAGCCGCTGCCAAGAATTCCTCCAATACCGCCGCCGATACCACCAGCAATGCCGCCTAAAATACCGCCGCCACCAAGAATTCCTCCAACGCCTCCCTGAAGCAACCCTCCTAGACCGCCCTTACCGACTCCAATTATGCCTCCAATAATTTCCTTTATCTTGTCACCAATGCCACTTAGAATTCCCCCTCCCTCTCCCGGATCTTGTGCAACCTCACATGGCTTTGTCATCAGGCAAGCACTGGAAAGGAATGAGATAATCTTATCTGCGGCTGCAAGGGGTGTATCGGTAAGCTGTACCTTTCTTTGACCTCCCGTGAAGGAACTTGAGAAGCCCATTGTTTTTAGCATTTTCTGGGCTTCTTGTTGGGCTTGTGGGGTCGGACCCTGCTGTCCCGGAGGCCTTGCGGGGAAGTTTGCGCCACCCGGATATTGGGGCAGGTTCATTCCCGGAATGTTGGGCTTAAAGCCTTGATCTTTTCCGGCTCTCTGATCAAGTACGCTCTGAATAGCTCCCATGCTTTCATCAAGATTTTTGACTCTCTGTTCTCTTGACTTATATATTTTGGAATCTTTAGATAGCCCCTTATCTTCTGCCCGATCAAGCTGAGCTTGTATCTTTTCTCTATTGGCCTTCATTCTTTCGAGGCTCTCTTGCAAGCTAGCGGTAGTTCCAACTGCTCGTTGAATAGTTTCCTGACCGGCCATTTTATCTTTCTGGCCTCCCAGTCTAGGTGCGGTCTTTTCTATTCCTTCAAGGTAGTCACGTCTTTCGGGGCTGAGCGGTCCAACCGGATCTGGAAGTCTTCCTCCCTGACTCTTATATTTCGTTTTGTTTTGCTCCATCTGATAAAGACTATACCCAAGAGGATCTTGCATATTATGCATGAACTCTTCTAGCGGCAATGGTCCTGTTGGAGCTGTAGGGGCTCCACCGCCGCCACCAAGACCCGGCAAACCACCGCCAGCACCGCCGCCAAACACATTTCCAACAGCACCTGCGATACCACCCGCAGCCTTATTAGAGCCAGTGCCGAGCAAACCTCCTAAGTTTTGAAGAGCATCAGTAACGCCCTGAGGAAGGGTTGTTTCGGCTGGCGTAGGTGCGCCTGCTTCTCCTCCAAAGATATTTCCAACGGCTCCTGCGATACCACCCGCAGCCTGATTAGAGGCGTCACCAAGGAAGCCTCCTATATTTTGAAGAGCATCAGTAACACCCGGAGGAAGGGCTGCTGCGGCAGCTTCTGCTTCTTTCTTTGCAGCTGCTTCTTTTCTGCTCCTTAGGCTCTCTGCTGTCTTTTCTTTTTGCTCCGCTATGCCGCTAGCTTCTAATTCCGCTCCCGTAGGCATCAAGCCAGAGATGCCTTGCGCTAGAAGTCCGCCAAGACCTCCTTTACCAAGAAATTCACCTAGCTTTTCAGCACCTGACAGGGCAGGCTCTAAAATAGGCTTAGGTATTACGCTTTTAGCTTTGCGCATTTCGCGATTTCTTATAGCTTCTTCTTTTTGCTTGTCAATACCTTCTTGTTCTGTAAGGTTTCTTTCCTGACCTACCTCTTTTTGCAAGTCATCATATTTTTTCTGAAGGGATTCAGGGACTGGCTTTCCTTCATCCTTGAGGGATTGGATTTTCTTAGCAACCCTGTCTCGAAGGCTAGTTTTGGTTAGCTTCTTTTGTTCTTCAATACCAGCTTTTTCAGCCTCTTCTCCAGCTTTAGCTTCTTTCTCTTTCTGTTCCTTAAGCTTATCGGAAATTTTTCCGAGCTTAGCCCAAGCATCTTTAACAAAATCAGTAGCTGCACCTAATGTTCCGGGAATATCTTTGAAGGCGCCTACGACAGTGTCCACTATCGGTTTTAGTTTGGGGAAGGCGGTTAGTATACCTTGCCCTATTGTTTTAAAGTTTCCAAGGATAGTTTTTCCCGCACCCTTAATAGCATCAAAAAGAATCTCAAAAATTCCTTTTCCTCCGGCACCACCGGGAGTTCCGGGACCTCCGGGGACTCCGGGACCTCCAGCGCCACCCCCTCCAATTGACACCTCTTCTCCTGCAAGAAATGCGATCAGCTTATCTATGGCTGCTGTAAAGCAATCGCAAAGGCCAAATAAACCGCCTCGCATTTGCACCTGCATTTTACCCGCTCCGGAAGCGACCCCTCCTTCACCGCCACCCGCTGAAGAATCTACAACGTCTTTCTTTCCTCCTCCTCCAAGAAGTCGTCCAAGGCCAGAAGCAAGACCAGAGCCAAGAAGACCTCCTCCACGCGCAAGCAAGTTACTACCCGCTCCCATGAGGCCGCCTATGTTGCTAGTTATAGCGGAGACCATATCCTGAAGCTGTAGCTGCATGATAGATCTTCTTCGTGCTTGGTCGTCTTCTGGCGTAAGCTCTTGTGCTAGGGGAGGCCCAGCAGACTGTCGCTCTCTCCTTTCCAGCTCCTTCATTGCCTCTTCAGGCGCGAGTTTCTCAAGACCTTCATATATATCAGGACTCCCCGGTTCTGGGACTTCCCGCGCCCACATGCCTCCAAAGTCAGGGAGAGGTGTCACGCCAGCACCGCCTTTAAGGTTGGACCAGAAGCCCTGCAACATATCAAAAGCATTTTTTCCCTTATCTTTCAATATATCAAAAGCACCTTTACCGGCATCTTTAAGTAAGCCAAAGATGTCTAGGCTCTTCTTTTTAAGCTCTTCAGTGATCTTTTGTAGTGTCTCTCCTTCTTTCTTTGCTCCGGCCCCTCCGCCAACGCCAAGCTCTTTTGCAAACTCACTTGATATTTCAACAGGCATTCCCATTAAGAAAGCTATAAGCTTATCAATGGCTGTCTCGAAACACCCACAAATTCCACCCTTAAGTTCTACCGTTTGTTTCTTAGTGGCATCGCCTTCTTTTTCCTGAATACCCATTTGCTTTTTGAGTAGTTCAGACTCTTGCTTGTCTGCTGGAGTTGGACCGGCAGTAGCCTTTGCTTTTTCTTTTGAATCCTCTAATGTCTTTCGTTTAGCGACCCTTTCTTTTGCCTGCTGCATTCTCTTTTCTGCTATCGCCTGACTTAAGGTTTGAGCCCTAAGACCCTTCTTGGCTCTCTCTTCATTGTGCTTCTTCAGCTTTTCCATATTCTTTTTGTGCTGATCCTTATCTAGCCCTTCACGGCGCTTTTCTTCTTCCTTGCTGATCTTTCGGAATCCGGTCTCAGGATCTATATCTCCAACATCTGTAAATCCGGGGAATTTAGTAACACTAAGACCCCCAGCAGACGGCCTATTACCTCTTAAGATATTGTTGACTTTATCTAACTGTGTTTGAAGTCTGTCGTTGCCTCTTCTTAGATCTCCAGCATGGTCTTTTCCAGCACCACTGAAAATCCCTCTCTTTTGTTCTTCATCTATAAACCTTGACTCTGCCATGAGTCGATCTTTAGGACTAAGGTGTTCGTTTGCTCTTATTGAACCTACACCCTCTAAAATACCTCCGCTAGTAATCATTCCAGCGCCAACCCCAGTACCTCTAGTAGCATTAGCAGAAGCAACGTTAATAGCGTCTTTTATCAGAGCCTCTCGGTCTCTCTCTGCTGTTTCTCCCCCAGCAGCAACGCTTTCAGCGAGCATCCTCTTGGCGTCTTCGTCAAGACCTATCTTGCTTTCTTCCGAAGTGCCTCCACCGCTTACCGCATCCGAAACAGCTCCTGCGAGAAGACCTCCCAGTCCCCCTGCATTACTGACGCCACCCAAGAACTCACCAACCTTCGTAAGTCCGTCCTTAACAGAATCAGGCATCACCTCTTCAGCAACGGCGGCTTCCAAGCTAGCTTTGCCAGCGGCGATAGCATCCGCATAGCCCTTTTCGATTGTTGCTGTATCGTCCTGCTGTGTTGCTCTGTTTTTAAAGTAGCTCGTTGCAGCCTCTATTGTATTCTGTATCGGGCCCTTAACAGCATCAATAGCAGCTCCACCTATCTGCTTAATATTATTAATATGAGGAGTAGTTATTTTTTCAACTACGCTCTTAATGGCTCCTAATACACCGCCTCCACCGCTAGCCTTGCCTGCTTCCTTAGCAGCCTCTTTAGCAGCGTCTTTAGCAGCGTCTTTAGCCTTGGTGCCACCAAGTTCTTTTCCAAATTCCGCACCTATCTCTACGGGAATTCCAGCCAAGAAAGCAATTAGCTTATCTATACACTTACAGAAGTTTTCTCCCACCCCTGTTGCAAGCTCACCCTCTTTTCCAAGTAAGCCACCCATTTTTTCTTTAATATTATCAGGAAGATTATTAAGAAGCTCATTAGCATCCAGCATTCCTTTAGCAATTTTTTTAGTGTCGTCCTCACCTCCACCACTTCCAAACGGATCGCTAATACCCATATTCTCAAGCATCTTATTATAGCCTTGAGTTAGCTGAGGAAATGCTTCTAGCGCCGTAAGGGAGGGAGCCATCTTCTTGATCGGGTTGGCTACGCCTTTGATGAGCGCGTCTAGCGATTTTTGTATGGCACCCATTACAGGACCCTTACCTTGTTGTTCAACAGCATCCTTAATGCCACCGGCTACATTCTCAACACCACCAAACAGAGGTGCAAGGTTTTCTCTTATGCTAGAAGGCAGGTTTTCTAGAAGTGATGGTTGTTCAGTAATAGCTCCGGATATAGCCTGAAGGTTGAGATTTGCATCATTAAATGCTGCACCTTGGCCTTTTACGTTACCTAAAAGTTGCTGTAAAATCTGCTCATCTTTTGTACTGCAAGCGCACTTTGACAGATCTGATATTCCATCGCCAATCTTGCCGAGGACGTTTCCTTTCGTGTCTACTCTTTCCCCTGTCGCTGGATAATGTCCAGACCTAAAGCCTTGGCTTCCCGGAGTTCCGGTTCGAAGCATATCGTGAACCATTCCGCCAGCCTGTGCAATAGGAGCAACCTCACCTTGGTTTAGTTTGTCAAGGAATCCAGCGCCATATTTTGCCCTAAGTCTACTAACAGCCTTTCTAGAAAGTACATACTCTCCTCCTTCTGCGTTAATGTCAACGCCGCCACGAGAGTGACTTGCACCAAAGATTGGGCCGCCTAAACGCTTTTCGTCTCCTACGAATTTTTGCTCAGGACCATCTCCCGTATCCGCCATTTTCTCTACAGCCTTTGCGGTTCTTTCACTAGAGTCAGCTATCTTAAGTTGCTGCTTATTAGCAAAATCCAATGGCTTCAATAATCTCTGTGCAGCCTTTTCGTCAAGTTTACGTAAGTTTTCATAAAGACTATCTACGTCATCACGTTTTTCTAATCGTGCTATTGAGGTTTTAAGAAGCGCTTCCCTGATAGAATCTGGATCAAGTTTTGATATAAAGTCTTTTGTCATCTGTTCGGGAGCTAATTGCCCCAGCCCTGTGGTCTGACCAAGGAACTTTCTGAATAGCCCCGAACCAAGTTCGCCCGTTGCCTTCCTTTCAATCTGATTATTTGACAATTGGGCTAAATTGGCTTCCTGCGCTCTCCTGTAGGCTTCGAGACCCTCCTTCATCGACTCTTCCCCGCCCTCAAGCTGACCGAAAACGGTTGCTTTGGCAGGACGATTGTATAGAGTGTTTATTCTATCCTGCCTTGCCTTCTCAAGCCTTGCCTGCGTTTCTGGGTCGTTTGCATCAGGATCAGGTATTGCTCCTCCCACACCGCTCCTTTGACGGTCAGGCTCTAGTGCATCCGCTACAGCATTCCACAAGTCTCCTCCTTGCCCCAACGTTTTTCGCACAATCTCGTAGAGAATTAATTCTGGCGACTTTGCGACCGTCTTTGACTCAAACTTCATTCCGGCTCCGGCACCTTTCGTTTCGGTGGTAGTTTTCGTCAAAGAAATACCCATACCTTTGGCAACTTTTTTCATTAGCTCAGGATCTTCTTCTAGCATTGACCGTATCTCAAAGTTACTCTTACGTTCAAGACCATACTCTCTATAAGACTTGATTCCTCCTGTTCCTCGGTCGCCAGCCTCTTTAGATTCTTCCAAGGCCTGAGCTCTAAACTTAAGAAGCTCGGCTCCAGCATGGTTCAGTCCCTCAACAACCTTATTTCCTGCACTTAGTGTTGGATCTCCAAGCTTTCCAAAGTCACGAAGAGCATCTCCTGCGGTTTTAGCTTGCTTCGCAAGATCAGCGAGACCTTCTCTGTCAACCTTTAAATCCCCTAAATTATTTTCTATTACTTCCTTAATTTTCTTAACATTTGCTTCAGACTCAGCAATAATTGCCTCTTGTTTTGCCTTCGATATCGCAGCTATCTCATCGAATATTTTTTGAACGTCCGGAAGATCTTCAAATAGTTTGCCCGCAGGCTCCATCGCTGTTTGAATTGATTTGATTAATCCTTCAACGGGCCCTTGCAAGCTTAGATTGTCACCAGCACTCTGAAAGGCTTCATTCATGATCGTGGGGAAATCTCTGGTGAAAACACCAAAGAACGAGGCTCTGACCTTCGCAATTTGCTTTTCATCATAGCCCTTGGAACGAAGTACGGCTGCAAGGTGGGGGAAGTTTGCTATGACCGAATCGAGCTCTCTGACATTTAGAGTCATTCCACTTGCCGCTTTGCTAAACGACGTAAATGGAAGCATTAAATCCTTTAGCATTTCTGCTCTTCTTCGAGGATCAGTCTCGCCCTCTACTCTAGCAAGTTTAGATATAAAGAGTCGAGCCAACTGCTCAGCGCTCATTTGTGCTTTTTGTATTAACCCTAGCTCATTGGTAGCCGCTTCAAGCCTGAACTGTTCATTAATAAGTTCGTCGAGCTTTTTGGTTTCTCTTACAATGGCCTGCTCATTAACCCTCAAGGCATCTATAAGGAGAAATTGAGACTGATTCAATGGGCCAATAGCGCTAGACATAGCATCTTCGATTTGCTGAGGAGTCATGTCTGCTCCGATTGCAATACCTCCTTGTGCAGCAAGTAAGTCTCGAATCTGCTTGTTCTCGGTTCTTGCATCTTGCAATTGAGCCTGTTGCTGTGCTGGATTCATTGTAACAGGGCCACCGATAGCGTTTAGTCTATCTGCCAGATGCGCATTTGCATCATCAAGGGTTGTGATTCCTATTCTAAACCTATCCATCGCATCATTAGATTGTTTTACTATATCAACAGCTCTTAACGATTGATCTATACGATATTCTTCAAGTCGAATCAGTTGGTTTAAGATATCTATCAAAGACTTCTGGAAATTATTTAGTCCCTCATAGAAATTAGAAAGTGACTCTCTAGCTTTTTCAGCAACTTCTCCAAACTTGCCTAATACCTCTTTCAAGTCTCCGCTTTCAAGAATCTTTCTCATTGCAGCGCCAGCCGTTTGACCACCCTGCCTACTTATGGCTGTACTCAAAGATGTTTTTAGGTTGTTTTGGACTACCTCCGGAAGGTCGTCAAATTCAACTCCTAGCTTTATGGCAGACTCCCTCAGGGTGTCGAAGATGTTTTCTGCGGTTGCTATCTGTCCTCCGCCCTTTTCTTCGGATGTCTTAACTGCATCTTTTAGGATCGAAGGAAGTTCTTTTCTTAGCTTTATGGTTTCCTTCATTCCGCTAAGGGCTTCCGCGTTTTCTGTACCTATAGCCATTCCTATTTTTTTGATGGCTCCTTCTAAAGCGGCACCTGATGCTGTCTCTAGGTTCTTAAGAGGGTTAATTGCTCCTCTTCCGGGCTGCTGTATTCCAAACTGACCATCTAACCTTCTGCCTACAAGAGTATCCACCTCGTCTGCGAATACACCGAACTCATCTGTTGTTTGACTTGCGATTTCTGCAAATACGCTTAGACCTGTGATTAGGGCATCAAGAGAAGACGTAACATTCTTCATTGTACGGTTGAGCTGTTCCATCTTTGCTCTCAGGGCTATCTGCTGAATAATCTGCTCTCGATGCATTCTATTTAGATTAGCCATAGAGTCCGTAGCTAGACGTGTCTGCTCTGCTGTCATTCCTGTGGCTGCTGCTAGACTATTCTGAGCATTTGTCAGTGCCTTAGTGTCTGTTATATCAATACCCTGTGCGGTAGCGGCAGAGAACAACTTCTTGGTGTTATCATCAGCAGACTTCAGGCTTTCCATCATATCAACCATCAGCTTCTGATCTAAAAACTGCGCAAAAGCTTTTCCTTTTTCTCCAGAGCTCTCCAATACGCCCTTTAATGCCTCAAAATCTGCGGTAACGTCGCTGAGACTTAAATCGGGCATATCAATAGACTGAGTTAAAGAAGCTAATGCTGATAGGTGAGTTGTTGTGTCAGCCAGATTTGTAATATAATCTTCCGTGATCTTTTCAAAGGCCTTGTTCATGCCTTCTATCATTTTATCAGTGAGAGTTCCTAATGTTTTGTCTGCTGCTGCGAGAGAGTCCTCTCCTCTACCTTCAGCTCCAAAGGCGGCATCATAAGCCGATGCTATTCCACCAACAACTGCCCCAATACCGGCACCGACAACAGCCCCAATCACCGCGCCCGGACCAAGCCAAGCTGTTAAAGCAGCTCCAATCGTAGCGCCCGCAAGAGCGCCCCCACCCATACCTATGGCGCTAGGCCCTTGTCTCTGGGCAAACTCAGATTTCATAGCAGCGTCACTGGCACCCTGTATGCGATCACCATATTTGCCCACTTCCGTGTTGACTTTTTGAATTCCGGCTGCGCTCACACCCTCTTGCTTATTGAAGTTCTTAAGGGCTTCTGTTGCGCCATCAGCAGCCTTGCCAAGTTCTTCAAATGCTAAAAATTCAGCTTGCTTAGCAAATGCCGCATGGTAATCCGTAAGTGCTTTTATACCGCCATAGATTAATGCTATAAAAATACCAAGCGGCGCTGCTGGACCAAGGAAAGCTGCGGACAAGGCCATTCCCAATGCCGCAGCACCTGCTCCCGCAACACCCGCTCTAGTACCGGCCTGCGCTGCGGTAGTATCAGCCCTACCAGTAACGCCTTCGGCATATTTAGATTCTACCTCTTTTCCGAACATTAAATCTATTATTTTTCTACCAGCCAAACGGCCAAGTTCGACTCCGGCAACAGCGACCAGAGCCGCTCCAGCAAACTTACCAACCTTAACAAACTCTGCCTTAAATTTGGCCAGAAACGCAGCGCCACCTGCCCCTCCTGCGGTGCCCGCCGCTACCTGTGCAGCCTGAGTTTTAGCTGCTTGAGCACCCATAGCTCCGCTTATTCCGGTAAACGCAGCAGTGGACCCACCAGCGCCAGCACCACCTGCTCCTTTAAGGAGATTCGCAAAAGGAGAGCCCGCAAAGGCACCTTTGAAATGACCACCAAAAGTGGTTGCTACTGTATTTGCGTTGGTAGCTACGGCACTAGCTGCGGCAGCGACCTTCATTGCTGTTATAGCTTCTACAGCCTGAAACGCCGCCATGCCAAGCATTGTAACAGAGATCATAGATCCTTCAAAGGTACTAAAGTCTAGCATCTGTAAGGCGAACACAGCACTTGTGGCAGCGCCCATAAAGTTCATCATTGCCATCGAACGGGTTTGCGCGGCTTGCTGGGCCATGTCTGCTTCGTGATGTTTTGCTGCTGCAACTTCAGCAGATGCTGCCACCTCACGCTGACTAGACATTACACTTTTTAAAGATTCTTGAGACTCTAAGTTTTTAGTCGTTGCTAATTTTATGCTTGATTGAGTTGAAACAGTGTCGGCTACACTTGCCTTCTGAAAAGCTTGCGCGAGCAACCCTACCATTTGCATCAGAGATTCCATACCGACAGTAACGCCTTGAGTGGCTGCCACCTGCATCGTGTCTGCTTCGGCGGCTATTACTTCTCCCGTTGCTGAATCAATTGTTATTTGAGCTGATCTTCTCTGAGCTGCGCTATCTGAGTTGGTAGCAACAACATTTTTGTTCATTGCTACGGCAGAGCTTTTAGCTGCTTTAGTGACATTGGCCAATGGTTTTGTTATCCCAGCATCGGCCAACGCCTGTGCCATACTAGGACTTCCACCACCACCTCGGAGGGGCTGATTCATCCCACTCATAAACCCAACTCTTCCACCAGCCTTAAATCCTAATCTGCTAGCATAACCTCCGGTAGCAGCTCCCATTCTCTTGGAGAATTTTGCTTGAGGATCGTAACCTTGAGCTAAAGCTTCCTGAGCTATATCTTTTCTTACAATAAATGATCCGGGTGCAAGGTCTGCCTCTACGCTATCTCTATTTCCTGCTCCGGGAACCAATGCAACTTTTCTTGGGTTAACACCAAATAGGGCTCTTAAATTTCCTCCGGCTATCTCCTTAGCAGTTCCCGCACTAACCCCGTCTATCTGCATTTCTCCCGGCATGAGGAGGGCTTCCAGTCTTCCTTCGTTATTGAATGGGTCTGTTGGGGAAGCACTACCTCCAGCAGCACCAGCTCTTGGATTACCCATTGAAAGAAGAATTTCTTCAATAGATCCAGCAGCATAGGTGCGAACTTTCTTTGTTATACTGGCTAATGCGGCTGTATTATAAGTTGCTTTAGCATCTATAGGCCCATTTCCGAGACCCGGAAAAATACCCTTCAGTATTCCGGGGCCAGCAAAGTCAAAGGTAGCATTTGCGTTTCGAGGGTCTACATTTAGATCGGGGTCCAGTTCATTTGACCAAGGTACTCCTGCTTTTGTTAAGGCCCCTTCAAATATATTTCCAATAATCTGATCTATATTAATCTGCTTTAAATCTGAGGAAAGCTTTCCGGTCATTCCGGGTTTTCCCGGAAGAGAGTTTACTACAACGGTTGCAGCCTCATCAACCGCTGTCCTCACGTTGCCCATAATAGAATTCTGCATTCTTTCGCTTGTACCAGCATTCAAACTTCTGGCTTGAAGCATGTAATTGAAGTTTTTAACTCCTTTCAGGCCCAACATGTCTCTCACGTTGCCCATTGCGCTTGCCTTGACTTTTGGTCCTCTTGCTCCTGAAGTAGTAAGACCAAGGCCCTTAGCTTTTGCTAGGCCTGACTTGGATATACCCTTCTGTCCGGGAACTTGCTTGAACATGCTCATCTCAGCAAGTATTTCAGAAGCCGGTATTGAACCTCTTAGATCTTCTCTGATAGTCCTAAAGTGAATACCTGAAGTTTTTGCCGCTGGCTTATCTGCTGCTCGAAGGAATACTGCTCCATAATTGTTAGGAACCTCCGCCCGTATTCTTTGATTTACTTTTTCTCCAAAACCAGTATTTGTGGCACCAAGATCTGCTCCAGTTAAAGAACCGACCTGACCCTTTCCTTTTACTGCTGTGCCTGCCGCTGTTAACCTAAGGGGGCTGGATGTTCCTGTTGTAAATGGAACTCTACCTCCGGAAGAATAACCTCGCCTTGTTCCGCCTCTTACAATACCACCTCCAGAAAATCCTCTTCGGCGTCCTCTTGGCATTGGTCCCATTGGGCCTCCAAAACCACCACGAAGCCCAAGCGAGGAAATTGATCCTTTTAGCTGGTCTATAGAAGCTCTTAAGGTTCCTATTGCATTTCTAAATTCAGAAGAAAGATTTCTAAACTGCTGAGGAATTCCTTTAAGCGAACTATTTAAGCTTTGGAGAGCTGAAGTGTTGGGTCCTACCGCCGAGGTGTTATTTGACAATGCGTTTATTAGGTTTGACTGAGATACACCAGCTCCCGCTGCTGGCTTTCCTGCTACGACTCCGCCAACACGAGCACCAAGTCCAGCACCAACGCCTCCTCCTCCACCCAAACCTTTTGTGGAACCTAAGAAACCTGCTCCAAATCCAACCGCGCCTTTAGCAAGCTTTGTCGCTCCAATGCTAACAAGCAGAGGGAGTATGGGTCTAACTGCATCGCCAAGTTGTATAAAGGCATTTGCGGTATCAATAGCCATTTTAGCTAAAGATTGAAATGTCTTACCCTCTGTAACTTTTCGTATAAAGGTGTCGAACCTAGCTGAGAGCTGCTCCAGTTGCTTTCCTAGGGGTTTTAAGCCTAAAGCGACATCCCCACCAAGACCCTCGGCTGCGCCTCTCTGAGCTTCGTCTAGGGCTCTCTGAGCCTTTCTGAACTCTCTAATAGCAGGGATGAGCTTACCAACCTGACGCATACCACCCAATTCTTCGGTAATAGCTGAAAGTGTAACAGCATCACCTCTTTGGATGATTTTATCAAGCTCGGTGGAGAGCATTTTAAATGACTGGAATAACCCAACAAACTTACCCTGAGCATCAGTAAGGTTGATTCCAAGCTCTCGAAGCATGTCAATAGTTCCACGCCTTTGAATACGTGTAAAAATCGTTCTTAAGCCAGTAGCGATAGTTTCTGCTGATTCTCGTGTGGTAGATCTAACAGCAGTAAAAATACTAATAAACTCCTGAAGCGCTTCTATAGGCTCTTGGGTTTGCTTAGCAGCAAGTGCAAACACGCCACCAGCTCTTCTGATTGCAGCGATCATGTCTTGCGACTCTACCGCAAACTTTTTGGAAACTCTATTGAGTGAGCCTAATACCTCTTCTGAAGATGAAGCGGCTATTTTAAACTGACTTAAAGCAGCAATAAGACCTTCTGCGGTATTCTCCATTTCACCAAAGGTCGGAGCTAAGCTTGACCTAGCAATCGCCTTCATGGAGTTCTGAACCTCTGAAAGCGTCTGTCCTGTTTGGGCAAACAGGCGAGCTATATTTGAGAGTTCATTCGCATCTATACCTAGTCCTGTAGATAGGCCTGTAATGCTCTTCTTGAGACCCCTAAGTTGAGATTGGGTCTTTCCTGTAACCTGCTGTAGCCTAACAAGTTCTCTTTCAAACTCAATAGCTTTTCCTGTCGCTTCGGCAATTGCTCCACCAAGCCTGAAGACCGTAGCTGTAACAATACCGGCAGCAGCGAATCTTTTGAATGTTAGGGCTGTCTCTCGACCCAGCATCTGCATAGCGCCAGCAGCTTGATTGGCTTGTCCAGAAATTCCTTTTAGGTTACTTCTAAGCTTTCCTGCGCCCGCACCAGTTTTAGTGAGGCTCGCGCCGGTTCTCTGGGCCGCTTGACCAAGACTTGTTACACTTTTATTTGTAGTGGCAGCAGTGGCGGTCACGCCCTTTAGTTGAGCGTTTAACTGACCAAGCCCTCTTCCTCCTTGAGAAACCTGAAGGTTAACAGGTACATTAATGCCTGCAAGCTGTGACTTTATCTTGCTAGTAACAGCCTGAATATTCTTCGGTCCCTGAAGAATTACATGAGCATTAATATTAAAAGCCATAATATAGCAACCTTAAAAAAAATGGCCATACAAGTAGACAGTTATGATACTATCAAACAAGTATGACCACTTATCCATTTTTATTCTTCAGATGCGACCTCTTCTTCCGCATCTTCAGTTTCTTCTTGTCCGGTCTCGGCATCCTCTTCGGCTTGTGCCTTAGGTTCAGCCTTTTTCTTTGTAGTAGTCTTCTTTTTTCTAGGAGCTCTCTTTTTGGGAGCGGCTTTTGGCTTTTCTTCTACTACCTCTTCTTCGTCTTCGGTCTCTTCTTCGTCTTCTTCGTCTTCTTCGACCTCTTCCTCTTCTACGATCTGGTTTCCTTCATCGTCTAGAAATGGAACAAAGTCTACAGCATAATCTCCCGAATCATTAACCGTTCTTCCTTCTGTGTCTACATATTCAAAGTTTTCATCATCAGACCACTTGATAAGGTTTCCATATTCGTCAATATGACGACCTTCACCATCCACAAGTTTTCCTTCAGCGTCAACAAGTCTGTTTTTCTCATCAACAAAGTCAAACCTTTTAAGGAATTGATTTTCCGGCAACCTGTCGTCAACATCTTCACTTCCAGAAAGAAGATAATAAAAGTGAGAGGCCCCAACAAGTGCAACTGGATCATCTTGATTTAACAAATAATCGTCTAAACCATTCTCAAAATAAGATTCTCCACTATCATCATACACCAAACATACGGCAAAAAGATAGTTGAACCGAGCTGCGTCCGCTTTTCCTTCACAGGTATTTGAGTCTAAATCGGTTCTGCTTGAAAGTAGCTGGACCATTTGCTGGCGTGAAGAAGCCATCTCTAGGGCAATAGATTTTGCTCTTGAGAGTTTAATACCACCCTTTTTCAGCTTATATTCACCATCTAGTATAGACTGCCTAAGCGACTGATATTCATCTTCTCGACTATCACTCCAAAGCTTTCTCTTTCTTAATTCAGACTCAAGCTGCTCCCTAAGCATATCTCCTCTTTGGAGAGCTTCATTGAAAGTCTTTGATCTGATTTCATTTGCTTTGCGGATTTCCTCAACGGTAGGCTTTCTAACCGCATATTTTTTATCGCCCACATCAAAAGATTTTTTATTTTTATCAGCCATTTTATTACTCCTTGTCGTCCTTTAAAACGATAAAATTAGTTACATATTTGTTCCAAGAAATTGTATATTGAGAAATTTCATTTTGAGAAGCCCTTGAGTTTGAGTTTCCTAAGTCAAGCATCTTTGTTCTTGCCTCTTCCCAAGCTTCCCTCCATTCCCTTTCGTCATCCGTTAATTCATTATAGCGAATACCATGGCCCCATAGTTCGCCAAAAAATTCTTCCATTACAGCAAGAGAGCCTATTATTGTTGTGTCGAATTTCTTTCTTATGTTATTTAGAAGTCTTTTTTTTGAAGATTCCTTAAATACCTCATCTCTTTTGCCGCTTTTTCTTTTGCCTCTCTTATTGTTATTATAATTAAACTCTTTCATTTTTATCTAGTTCCTTTCACCTGTTCGGCAAGCTGCTTGTTTAACTTCATTTTTACGTCTAACAATTCTGCTTCCTGAGTGGAGCCTTCTGTGGATCTTATTTGCCTAAACCTTTGAAGTAGTCTTTGTCTTTCGGTCTCATCATTTACAGACATAATGTCAGCCGCGTCTTTTTTGGAATGAGACATTACAAAAATTTCATCACCTTTTTGGTCTGCCAAGGCATCAATTCTCTTTCTCTTCTGTTCTTTTTCTTGCTTTCTGTGTTCAAATATCATCCAACCATCAAACATATCGTCATCGTCTATAATGTTTTTTTCTGGGCAGTCCGGATGCTGGGCAGCATTATCGTACATTTTGCAGACACCTACCATAGCTCTTTGGTAGGGATTGAGGCACGAAGAGGGTATTATTACCGCGTCCTGTCGAGAGGGTCCAAATAGATTAAGCGAAGGGTTTCCAAAAAGGTTTTGTTTGCTAACCATCCAGTAGCTTTTCCAAGGCTCGTTCCTAGAAACTTCTCTCATTTGCTCCTGAGTAATAATATCGTTTTCTCTTGCTTCATATGCAGCTTCAGCTAAGGACGACTCAGAAGAATGAAAGTCTTCGATTGAATACATTTTATCCCCCTGCATATTATATGTACAAATAGCTGACATAAATTGTCTTTTAATGGCGGTTCTGTGATATTCAAATGTCATTGTAGCCATAGAATATTTTCTTACCATTCCTTCCTGTATCGCATCCTTAGTTCCTTTTATTTTTGCTCGTATTGACCGTAAAGCCCTCGCGTTTCCTATTGTCTTAAATAACGTTTCTTTTAGATCTTCCAAAGCGCTCTCAGATTCTACTAATAGATCTTCATCTTGATATGTCCAAATCCCTTTATCGTGTAGAAACTCTTTAGACTCTTCTTCGCTTAAAAGCTGCTTATAAGAAACAGCTAAACATCCTTCTGCCGCCAGTTCCTCAGCCAATGACATCTGTTCTGGATTTGGGTTTATTATCTTGTATCTTTTACCTTGAAATTTAAAAAAAGTAATCCCGGATAAAAGCTTAGCTGTTATAGCTTCCCTTTCGAAAGGCTCCATTCTTTCACCTATTGCTGTGAGGCTAGAGATGCTGCTTCATAAAGACCATTTGAAACAGCAAATAGTGGCTCCTCGGCATGTTTTATTTCTGAAATGGGTACAGGGAAATTCTCCTGAGTTAACTCTCTAAGTCTTTCAACAAACCCCAAAACAAGGGATGTTCCTCCTGCTACAACTATAGGAAGTTCCATTGTTACGTTTGGTAATTGCTTCTTGGGGGTGTTCTCGTAAAGCTCTTTAAATTTTTCGACGACATAAGAAAGAAGCGATTCATAATATATAGAAATAGCTTTTTGTATTCCGTTGGTCGAATCGTATAGACTGAAATCCGCCTTTTCTTTTATGGATGTAATAACATTATGTGTCTCGTCAGTATGCTTCGCTGCATGAGCGTCAATCCAGTCACCACCCCTACTTAAGCTAAATGCAAAAACAGGCATACCCATAAAGGAATAAACAATATTACACATACCTGCACCAAAACTCATTCCAATTCCTGTATATTGCGTGTCTGATAATTCAGAGTACACTACAGCCAAACCCTCTGTCATAACGTTTATATTCTTATAGCCAATATCCGAAAAAACGCCATGTAGTATCTGCTTGTGATATTCAACATCAAAATCTGCATCAATAGGCTCTGCTGGAACACAGTAGTATAAGATGTCGTCTTTTGATTTAGGTGGTCCAGCTACTGCCTTAATAAGCTCTCCAACCATTAAGTTGGAAACCGGATACTTAGGGTTAAGAACACCTTGAGACATAGGCCTTAAGCACTCTTGGTGAAATAGATTTGCAAATTTAAAAGCATCATCTCCAAGAACATACATTGTTCCGTCCACCTTTACATAGTGAGCTCCTGCGTTTTTGAGCATTGTTTCACCGAAATCATTGGCTGACCCTTCTAGAAATTTGGATGGATTTAACTTAAAGAAAGCATCTCTAACTTTCCTGAATTTTTTAGAGTTACCTTCTTGCTCTGCACAGGAAATAAAGCCTGTTCCTATATCAACACCTACGGCTCTTTTGTTGGTAGCTTTTTTTTCAGTCATTTTAATTATCTCACGTATTTTGGGTTTGGGAAATTCCTTAGAATTAGAAGTGCTCTGGTCTGAGACTTCCTCTTTTATAGAAGGCTGCTCCTCAGGGTTGGAGGGCGCCTGAGATGGAGTAGGCTGTATCTCAACAAAAGATTGTTGATATCCCGACATCCTTTCAAGTCTTTTTGGGGTGCTCATAAACTTCCCCTATCCTCTTACTACCAAAAGAAGTTTCTATCTTTGGTGTCTCATAAAAAACTTCCTTAGGCGAACTTGTTGAAACAGGCACATCGTCTTTGGAAGTATAGGTCCTTTCTTGTTTTTCCTTATTGTTTTTTTTATCTTGTCCGAAGTCCGTGTATTTAGAAAGAGTTCTAATGGAAAAGTAAATTAACCAAGATGCTCCTAAAATTATGATAGCGCCAGAAATAGTAGTTTTTACTAGATAATCCACTATTTCCATAAAAAACTCATTATTCTTAAAGTCAGTAACCTAACTCGACCATATATCGGCCTATCGCTAAAGCTACTGACAAAAAGAGGGAAGCAACCCAAGGCTACCTCCCCCTCTTTGCTTTTGCTAATATACTAATGACTAATGTTATCTGATAGCAATACCGCCTGAGAAGTTCAGGTATGAATTTCTATCATTCCACCATCCTCCACCGGCAGCTGATCCGCCATTGTAAAGCGTATCGCCACTGTGGATGACAGTAAAGTCATTAAAGGTGCTGTAGCTGTAAGTTACGGTAGCGTTTCCACCACCAGCATCGCCTCCACCATAGGTGACAGAAGCCAGCTTATTTTTCTTACCAAGCCAAATTCGAGTTCCTTCGCAAGTAGCGATTCGGATTCCACGATTTGCCAAGTTGCTTCCTTCGGCACATTTACTTGGGTTGCCCGTTCCGCATTCGTCAATAGCGCTTACCAAGTCACCACTAGCTGTTGTAACTTCAATATCGCAAGTAACTTCAATCGGGAAGGTTAGCGGTCGAGCGTAAGCAATCTTACTACCAAGCTCAAACAGCTCTTCGCGAGCAACGTCAACAGAAACACTCATGGACTGAATGTGACATTCTGGGCCTTTGACACCCGTGTTATTCAACGAAATAACGCCCGGAATGTCGCCCGGAAGTATACTTCTATCTGGGTTTGCAGCGTTATTCTGTGTATAGAATCCACCAGCAGCAGGGCCAAGGAATTCTCCCGTACTCATGCCCTGATAGCCTGTAGCAAACAGGATGTTTTGGCGTCTAGCAACTCCACCACTACCGATAGGTCGGTCTTCATTTGAGGAAAATAACCCAGAAACTCCACTCGGGTAGTACTTCGGTTGACAGTCTATATTACTTGTAGTTAGCCCCGTTCCCCAAATTTTAGTGTTTCCAACTAGAGTAATATCTTCACTGAAGTTATCATCTACGGGGAAATTGTATGATATTGAGGTTGGATACAAACCAGACATTTCAACCCAAGTTCCGGGCGTACCGCCCGTTTCACCAGCAGATTGTAATGCTTCGTCAAAAATACCAAGTTGAACAATTGTTTTGTTGTTCGAAGTACATCTTTTATTTAATTGTGGACCATCAATTTGATCTGATGTAGACAGAATCCACAAAGGGGGATAACCATCCAACACTTTACTCATCGTTACTTCGATGTCTGGGGTCCCTTCTACATTCTCGTAAATAGCCAACTGCCCAAGTTCGAAAACTTGTTCTAAGTTAAATGTAGTGCTCAAACCAACGGATTGAACGCCGTGTGCAGGAGTATAGGCACCACTACCAATGGCGTGTGGGTCAGTTGCCAAACTTCCTGAGCTATTTTTTCGGAATAGGACCTGTTGAATAGCGTAATAAACTCTATTGTTAGCCATTTAAACGTCTCCTAAATTACTTTAGTTAATAAGGTATACCGCAAATTAATTACACCATTTCCACAAAATTAAGCTAAAACTACTTCTAAGGTGGCCCTTACTGTGCCTTCGTGGAGGCGCGCGTCATGGCTCTCCATCTCCATTATGTTCATTTCAGTCATTCTTGCTAAAACTGATCTATATTGCGGGGTTTCAACAACATCGTTGTAGTTAAGCGGTGAATTTACTTTCATTCCCCTATAGTCTAGTGGATATGCGCCGCTTTCTATAATTGTATCGGTATTAAAAAGCCATATTTGACTATCTATTTGATATGATAATATATCTACTAATTGATTTCTCCACCATCTAGACTCTGCTAAAATATGAAAAACTACATCTTGTGTTACAAATTGTGAAGTATCCCCTAACTGGTAAGGAGTAAATCTTCTTCTAGGAACCGTCTCTAGAACTATAGCGGGCATTTGGACTCTATTGTTTGCCAAAATTCCCCACGAGCCAGAACCTGTCGTGCTGTACGTACTGTCGTCAACTCTTAATGAATTGTATTGAAGCTCATCCCACCAAGGGGCCTGATCTGCCACGTATGTTTGGACATTTCTATAACTGTAGGCTAGCTTTACAGTAGAGCTAGTTGGAATAGCGGTATCAAAAACCACTCTTCCGAGGGGGTAATTATAGTGGTGTCCGTATGTGGCGTCTCCAGTTGTATAAAGAGTGTCATTTACATATACACCGGAAATCTGGATTGGGCTATAACCGGGATAAGCAGTTCCTGTCTCCCAAACCCAGTCCTTTCTGGCACCCTCCCATATTTGCCCGTTGTTGTAAGACGGGTCGCTGGCAAGGCGTAGGGTATCATATGTTCCACCAAAAGCTCCGGATGTTGGAATTTCTACGTTACTCCAACCGCCGATGCCTAAAAAGGACCAGTCTAGATACCACTTTAAATTATTTTCTATTTCACTACTTAATAGACTTTGGCCTATGTGTGATACTTTGTTGAATCTTGAGTATGGTGCGCAAGACATCTTAAATAACCCTCGTTAATTCTCTTCTGACTACTATGTCTATGTCTTTTTCTATACCGTGCAAAGCTCTTGTAGCAAAGTTATCACTGTCGGTTCCCGCAAATTGAGTAGGTATTTTCCAACTACCGCGCCTTTTTACCATGATTCCAAGTCCTGTTCTGCTTGAACGAGACTGTGGCATAAACTCGTACCCGGAAACTATAGCTCGACTACCCTCTTTTAGCATCCACCTTAACCATTCGAGGGTCTTCGTTCCCTTACGGGATGTATATGTTAGTTCTGCTTGAGAACTACTAAGAACATCTTCCCAGCTAGACTCAAGTATTCCTATATTAATCGTACCAAATCCTATTCCAGTTGACTTCAAATAAGTAACAGATATTCCCTCTGCCCAAATATTCATAATGTCATTTATTTTTTTAGACCCATCAGGAAGTCCTAATTCTCCTCTAAATCTACCTCCTGATATTGCCTGATATTCTGGAGACATAGATATTCTCTCCCTTACAACATTCCCTAGCATTATTTTTATTTTTGCAAGGGCAGCAGGTAATACGCTTGATAGTTTAAGTGTTATTTCTCTAGAAAGTTCTTTTTGAAACTTTGCGGAAAAGCTCGGATCTAGCTCTATCCCTATTGTAAAATTTCCTTTAGTCATTACATTACCCTCTTCCAGTTGCATAGAACAAATTCACTATTACCGAAACCTAAAGGTTCTGGCTCTGAAATTCTCTGAAATCGGTGGTCGGCATAACCAGCAATATCGGTAGCAACCTGTATCTCTTTAGCTCTTTTTAATCTGGGAGTAGCCTCTTTTTTCCCTAGGGTTTGGATCATACCATCAGGATTGTTTACTGGTGCTGACATGCTTAAAAACTGCTTGTAATCAAAAATAACAGCTAAGTATATTGTATCTGTTGTTATTACAGGTCTTTTGCCATCACCATTGCAAACAGGGCATACGGCGCCCATAGGAAAGGGTACTGAGCCTCCGTCCTGAAATCTATTAGATGACTTCCTGCCTATGGGGTCATATAGACAGTTAGAACAACTTTCATATTTTGTAACGCCATAATAAAGCGTACAGGGTAACGTAGCTCCACTATCCTCTAATAATGCATCTATAGCATCATTGAAAAGATTTTTAAGGTCACTATTTATTATTCCTGCAAAATAATTTTTAGCCATTATATATCACTCAAGAACAGGGTGCGCATCCGGTAAACCTAGTATTATACGCATCATCTATCAAACCTGTAGCCGGAAGATTAGACACATACGTATTTATTACATAGTTTCCGGAAAGGCCTGCCATTCCAGTAAGTGACGCGGGAGACTCTACTAAAATAGTGCCTTCTTTATGCTCTGTTCCGGCGCCCTTGGGTTGGAAAATCATTACCATTTTATTACCTTTCTAAAATTAATATCCGTAATTGCCTCTGTTACGAATTGGGTTTTGTGAGTCTGCTTCTCCCATAGACCCTAGCATACTCCTAGGATCAAATTTATTTGCTGCAAACGGTGACATGACAGCTCTAATAATTTTCTTTCCCTCATAGCTAAAGTTATATTTATCTTTTAGGTCTTGAAAAGACTTGCACGGACCCTGTGTTAAAAGGGTTGCAAGGTGGTTGCCATATGCCGATGTGTTTATTTGGGCAGGCCCTACACGAGCGCTAACACCCTGTAATAGTGCAGCATTTCTAAAGTTACCCTCATCGGCCAAGCACGCTGCTTTTAGTACCATGAAGGAAATAAATTCTTCTCCGTCTCCGGGAGGAGATTCAGACGGTGCTGGATCTGGCGTAATTGTATATGCGCCAACGTCAACAACATAAGTAGTATTAAAATTTATCTCGATAGGAAGGAAATAGGCGCTTGTGATAAGAAGTTCCTCTAATCGCTGTGTGTTATATCTAGTCTCATTAACGCCAGCGTCATTTAGCATTGTTCTTAACATTAGTAAACTTGTATTTTGCCAGCTCATATTATCTATCCGTTACAAAAAGGATGCCGTCACCTTCTAGGATTGCACTAGATGATGTTGCGACAAGGACTTCTATTTTATATGTATTGCCAGTAGTTCCTCCAGCAACCCACAAGGTAACAAGGCTATTTTTGCTGCTAACCGTTGATGTGTCTATTCCAGAAGAAGTTATGGTTAAGTCTGTTGTAGAACCATCTATTTTTTCTGAAATTATACTTGTGATACTGCTTACAGTCTCACTTGTACCAAGCAGGTTATTAAATTCCATTCCAAATTTTCTGGTTTCTGTTGGTTGCTTGACCAGTCTTTGGTTTGATAAAATGCCCATTTTGTGCCTTTCAATAGGTTATTCTCAATAAAAAATACACCATTAGCTGGGAATAATCCATGTGGTTGCTCCAACATCTACTGGAATAGTCCATGTTGTGTCTCTTTCTGGAACTGTCCATATGAAAACATTGGCCGCTTCACCTCTTACGGTTGCGTTTGCTAAAATATTAACTATGGCTGATAGTTCAGCTTTTTCTCCCCCTATTGTTAATTTTCCTTCTGCGGTAAGAACAGCAATTGCTTCTATAGACGAGGTTGCTCCAATTTCTACGTTACCAACAGCACCTATTGTGGCTATAGCCTCGATTAAAGAAGTTGCTTCAATGGAGGTGATGCCAAGGCTGGAAAAAGGTATCGTTGAAAATGGGGAGATTGAAAACATTCTAATCGACTATGGCAAGAGCCCCTTTCACAGTTATGTTTGGATTAGTAGCCTCAAAAGGAGAAAGGTCTAATGTTACTGCTAATATTTGTTCGGGTGTAGTTGCTGCATCTATAGAATCATCACTGGCTATATTTGCTGAGACCACAGTTTTGACCCAAGTAAGAAGCTGTTGTATGTATGCCATTCTATTTGTCAGACCGGTAATACTAGCCTCAGTTAAAAGTGCTTGAAACATTTGTTGTGTCTGTACTGAATATCTCTCTGAAATAAAGGAGTAAACTTCCTCACTAAACATTGACTTTGTATCATCTCTCATGGGTTGAATAACATAGGTTTCTTGGTCTGCGTAATAGGCGGTCATTGCGCTGTCTAAAGTAGCCTGAGAAGCCCCCTTGACAAAAAGAGTTGTGTTGTCTGTGTAGTACGCCTGAAAATCTTCGATGCCCACTAGGGTTCTGATTGATTTCATGTTTGCATATGTTGGAAACGGTGTTTGTGCTGTCATTGTATAATCCTTAGATATCTAAAAATAACATAAATGCTGATCCATTTTGGGTAGCTGCCGGAGGGTCGGGGCTTGGGGCATCCGGAAATTGCATAGATGCCCAGCCAATCCGTGAATTACTACCCATTGACATTCCATCCTCTGATATAAGCTCTAAAATCAACCCGCCAGCATAACCACCGGCGGATATAGCATTAGCTTCAGACGAACTAAGGGTCCATCCCTTTTTTTCAAAACTACCCATCGCAGGGGCACTGAAGTTTGGTGAAGTGGATCTCAACGTTCCATCCGAATCTCTAAGTTTTGCGGAAAAAGTTACGGCGCCCATACCACTATCATCTCTTACTGTAAATTCAATCCTGTGGCCTGTGGCTGATTCTGGGTCAGTAACACCGCTAAACCTGATTCTACAGGAATAGGCTTCGCCCATCATCTCGTCTTCAACGGTTATGTAGGTAGTATTATTTCCTGAGGCGGTAATATATTGCCAAAGGTTTGTCTGGTTTCCTGCTGAGTTATACCAATTGCCATCTACAACATCACCAGAGGACATAGTAATTTGTGCCATTTAATTAATTCCTTACTGTAGGTTATTGCCTATAACAAAGCCATCGTATGTTCCTGTTCCGATTGCTATGAATCCATATACATCGGCTACGCCAGCGGGATACTCAGTTCCGGTCGGAGCAGTGCCTCCTTCTGCCCATCTTACGGTTCCATTACCAGCGGTATCAAAGCCCCATGTGACTGAACGGCTAGCGGTGCTGTCCTGCTGAGTTCTAATTATAAATTTTTGTCCTTGGGTAACATTTGCTAGATAAAATGTAGTATCAGCGCCTAGCGTATGTGTGAATGTATTACCTAACGAAAGGTCAAATGTTTTCTTAGCTCCTCCGGCTCCAGATATTATCGGGGTGAGTATTCCAGACGTTTTGGTTGTCTTAACGTCTATGTCATAATGTCCAACCTGAGACCTTACGCCAGTGGCAATAAGGTTAGTGATTGCAGTATCTCCGGTCGATGCGAGGTTAGCTGCCGTTGCAACGCCTGTGCTCTCGATGGTCGAGAGGCGAGTGTTGAGGTTTCCGGAAGTGGTGAACACACCGGTCTGGACAGCGTTACCGGTAGAGACAATCGTTGACGAGCTAACCATGCTACCGGAAACATTGTAGAGTCCTGTAAACAAAGCGTTACCCGTGCTAACGAGGTTAGCGATTACGGTGTCTCCGGTCGATGCGAGGTTAGCTGCCGTTGCAACGCCTGTGCTCTCGATGGTCGAGAGGCGAGTGTTGAGGTTTCCGGAGGTAGTGAACACACCGGTCTGGACAGCGTTACCGGTAGAGACAATCGTTGACGAGCTAACCATGCTACCGGAAACATTGTAGAGTCCTGTAAACAAAGCGTTGCCCGTGCTAACGAGGTTAGCGATTACGGTGTCTCCGGTCGATGCGAGGTTAGCTGCCGTTGCAACGCCTGTGCTCTCGATGGTCGAGAGGCGAGTGTTGAGGTTTCCGGAGGTAGTGAACACACCGGTCTGGACAGCGTTACCGGTAGAGACAATCGTTGACGAGCTAACCATGCTACCGGAAACATTGTAGAGTCCTGTAAACAAAGCGTTGCCCGTGCTAACGAGGTTAGCGATTACGGTGTCTCCGGTCGATGCGAGGTTAGCTGCCGTTGCAACGCCTGTGCTCTCGATGGTCGAGAGGCGAGTGTT
>Ga0208919_1000194_pt1 | contig 45239 bp, 41 predicted proteins | sample 4_EtaG_FD_184076 | JGI IMG/M metagenome (GOLD analysis project Ga0208919, IMG submission 184076) | Marine viral communities from the Subarctic Pacific Ocean - 4_ETSP_OMZ_AT15127 metaG (SPAdes) (version 3) | ecosystem: Environmental > Aquatic > Marine > Oceanic | place: Pacific Ocean | collected... | reverse complement strand
CTGAATCAGGAATAGGGGATTTTAATCTTGTATATGAATCTACAACACCAAATATGTTTGGTGCAAGTATTACTACAGAAGATATTCCTTTTAATAACGTAACAATTAATGATATTGTAACCAGTTCTAAACTTTTACTGGCGGATTTAAATACTGACAATAGAGAAGAAATGGTTTTGATGGAAGATAGTCAAGACAGTTTTGATATTATTCTTGACGATACTGGAACAAAAATTCTACTGGAAGATGCTGTCGGCGTGCAAACTGGTGGTATTCTTACTGCTGAAACAGTAGGTATAGAGTTAGAGAATGGTGCTGATATAGGCACTATACCTGCTTTAAACAAAACTGAATCTAGGTTCCCATACTTTACTCGTTCTGCTAAAATTCATACTCGTACTAGAGGCCGTGAATCCATGCAAGATGAAACATCTTCATTTGAGATGGTCTTAAATGGTTCAGATGGTTCTTCTACTGATGCTGGTGATAATATTATCCAAGAAGATTTTGGTAGTAATGATAAATTGTTAACTGAAAGAGGTTTATTTTCATTACATCCAGAAACACCAGAGGGTGGATTTACAATATTAAATGGAACAGATAATAGTAGTACTGATGCTGGTGGGTTCCTTGAGTTTGAAATTGGAACATACGAATCTCTATCTGGTTCTTTCCCTGTATTTGTACAAAATCAACCAGAAACATTTGACGCAAATACAGCGTTCTTTGACAACACAACATTAACATTTGATAGAGTTTCTGGAGATGGTAGTTAAGTTTTGTTATAAATAATTACTAATATAGGAGTTTATAAAAATGGCATATCAATCACTAGGATTAGGTTCCGCCGCAGATGACGGCACAGGTGATAATCTACGAGCGGGTGGAACCAAAATCAATGCCAACTTTAGCGAAATATATACACTTTTTGGAACAGGGACGGCTTTGTCTTCTGGTATTTCATGTGGTCAAGACGATATAACTTTTGTCGGTTCTAGTTATAATGCAGTTTGGGATAAATCAGCAAGTGCTTTTGCATTTGCAGATAACGCAAAAGCAATATTTGGTACTGGTTCTGATTTACAGATTTTCCATGATGGCAGTAATTCATATATTAAAGATGCTGGCACAGGTAACATAACAATGCAGGCTAACCAAGTTAACTTTGTTAATGCTGCTGGTAATGAAACATTGTTGCAAGTTAATCAGGATGGTGCTGTTCTTCTTCTTCATGATAATAACCAGAAACTTACTACCTCTGCTTCTGGTGTGAGTGTAACAGGAAGTTTGGTTGCGTCTAGTAGTGTTGAGGTTGGTGCATATATTATCTTTGAAGGTTCTACTGACAATGATAATGAAACTACTCTACAAGTGGTTGACCCATCTGCGGATCGTACTATCACGCTTCCTAATGAAACTGGTACTGTAATGACCACTGGTGGTACAGGAAATGTTACAAGTGCAATGTTGGCTGATAATTCAGTTACCGCTGCAAAGATTGCAGCTGGAGCAGTTGGCACGTCAGAAATTGCTGATGGAAGTATTGCAACTGCTGATATAGCTGACGATGCGATAACTTCTGCTAAAATTGCTGATAATGCAATAATTACTGCACTGATTACTGATTCAGCTGTAACTTCTGCTAAGATTGCTGATGGTACTATTGTTGCAGCTGACCTTGCTAGCAATGCGGTGACTACGGCTAAAATTACAGATGCAAATGTTACTACTGCTAAAATAGCTGACAATGCTGTAACTACTGCGAAGATACCTGATAATGGTATTACTGCGGTTAAGATTGCTAGTAATGCGGTTACCCAATCTAAGATGGCAGACGATTCGGTAGGTTCAGCAGAATTAAATACTTTATCAACTCTATTAATTAAAAACTCTAGTGGTTCAACTTTAAAGACTTGTCACTGTGCTGGTGCATAAATATATAAAAGGATAATAAAATGGCAGCTATTATAACAGAAAAATTTAGGGCGCACAATGCGAATCAGTTTCATGAGTCGTTTAGTGAATCGTCTGGAAATACATACTACCTATTTTTAGGTAAGTCAACATCATTTACTGCTGGTACTACAGGAGGCACAGATACTTCTCCCCCTACACCTGCTGATTCGGTTGGAGATGAATTCTATTATTGGGACGATATGATTGCTGCCAAGAAAATCAGTACCAGTGATATTACTTATGCTCTACCTCGTAGGAATTGGGCAAACTCTACCACTTATGATATGTATGAACATAATATAAGTTCTACAAATACAACAACCTCTGGTGCAACAAGTTTGTATACATCGACTTTTTACTTTATGACTTCTGATTATCGTGTATATAAAGTTCTTGACAACAATGCTGGAACGGCTTATAGTGGTGCAGAACCAACATCTACTTCTACTGCTCCATTTGCATTGGGTGGTTATGTTCTACAATACATGTACACAATTACAAGTTCAGAAGTAGAGAAATTTCTAACAACAGATTTTATGCCAGTCTCGACAGACAGTACAGTAAGTACTGCTGCAACGGATGGTGCAATTGATTCATTAATAGTAACACCAGGCTCTGGATATACAAACGGAACATATTATGCTGCTGTATATGGAGATGGTACTAGTGCTGGAACGTCTAGTGGTGCAGTTGTTCGCATCACAGTTTCGGGCGGAGCAATTGCAACATTTGGACTGACTGCTGGTACAGATACTACAATCAGTTCTGCTGGAGCAGGATACACATACGGTACAGTTAATTTAGGTTCTGGCTATACATTTGCTGGTTCAGATTTAAGTTCTGCCTCTAACATGGGCGGTTCTGGTGGTGCTGTAACAGTTGTTATCGGCCCAAAAGAAGGACACGGTAATGATGCAGTTGCAGAGTTAGGTGGACATTATATTATGATGAATACCACATTGACACAGGCCGAAGGTGATGACTTTACAACTGGAAATGATTTCCGTAGAGTAGGACTTATTGCTGACCCAACAAATTTTGGAACAACAACAGTATCTTCTGCTTCAACTATGCGACAAACATATGCTTTAAAATTAACAAGTGTATCAGGCACATTCGATGCAGATGAGAAGATTTCTCAAACATCTACAGGTGCGATTGGTAAGGTTGTAGAATGGGATTCTACTCGTACAATTCTATATTACCAACAAGAAAGATTTGGTGATTTCGGTGTTACTACAGCTACTGGTGATTTAAACGCATTTAGTGGTGCTAATCAAATTACAGGTGCAACTTCAAGTGCGACAGGAACACCTGATGCTGATGCAGATTCAGCAGTAACTCTTGCTGGTGGAGCAACGATTACATTTGCAAATGGTTATGCCAATCCAGAGATGCAACCAGATAGTGGAAATGTTTTATACATTGAGAATAGGAAACCGATTAGTCGTGCTTCCGACCAAACAGAAGATATTAAACTCATAGTGGAATTCTAATATGCCTCAGAAAAAGAATCTAAATGTAGCACCGTATTTTGATGACTTTGATAAGTCAAAAAACTTTCATGAAGTTTTGTTTAGGCCTGGGTTTGCTATTCAGGCAAGAGAACTAACACAACTTCAATCTATTCTCAAGAACCAAGATGAGAAAATGGGAAGGCACCTTTTCAAAGAAGGTGCAATGGTTATTCCCGGCTCTTGTATGTTTTCCAAAAACCACTATTCTCTTAAACTTGCAACACAATTTGGTGGTGAGGATGTAGTTGCTTCTCAATATTACAATGCTACTACTCCTGTAATAATTACAGGCGCTGCAACTGGTGTGAAGGCAAAAGTTATCGGTTATGCCGATGCAACATCTACAGACCAACCTACTTTATTTTTAGAATATATTGGTGCTGGAACGGATAATGTTACTACTAGATTTTCTAATAGTGAAAATATTTCTGCTAATGCAGGAATTACACATACAACTGCTTATAGTTCAAATGTTGCTTCTGCAACAACTCATAGTACAGCTGCTGCAGCAACAGGCTGCTCTGCTACTGTAACGGACGGGGTATATTTTATTCGTGGAACTTTTGTTGAGGTTTCTGAAGAAACCTATGTTATTCAAAAATATTCTAGAGATTTCTCAGGTCGAGTAGGATTTAAAATCACAGAAAGTATTGTTACTCCCGAAGGAGATTCAAGTCTTCAAGATAATTCTACAGGTTCATCAAACTATGCTGCAAAGGGTGCTCACCGATTAAAAATTTCTGTTGCACTTACACACTTATCATCTTCTTCCGTAGCAGATGATGATTTTGTTGAACTGATGCAAATTAAAAATACCGAAGTCGTTTCTGCTGTTCGTAAATCTGAATTGGGACATATTGAAGATACCTTTGCATCAAGAACATTTAATGAATCAGGTAACTATACTGTTCGACCATTTCAATTTGAAGTACAAGAAAGTGTTCCTAATAATGATAGGCCTGGCGCATTTACAGCAGGAGATACTACCGATGATGACAATACTGCTGCAGAAAAATATCTTGCATTAAAAGTTTCTCCTGGCCTTGCATATGTTCAAGGTTATGAGATAGAAAAAATCGCACCTTCATTCAAAGATGTTTTGAAGGGTAGAGATATTGAAAGTGTTAATGCTGGAGTTAGTACATTTGGTATTGGTAACTATGCATTGATTACTAAACTATTTGGTTCCCCTGATATAGATTTTATTAGTGGTGAAGCAACATATGGTAAAGTAATACAATTACAAGATACATTAACTTCAACAAGAGGAGCAGCTGCTGGTACACAAATCGGTATTGCAAGGGCTCGTACAATTGAATATCATTCTGGTACTGCTGGTGCTACTTCTAGTAATGTTACTTCAAAATATAAACTATATTTGTATGATATTCGACCATTTACAAAAATAACTTTGAGTGGAACTCCTAGTCCATTGCCTGGCGTTGGAGCTCAAATCGTAGGTGTTACTTCTGGTGCTACTGGTTATGTTTATGACAACTCTGGTGCTGTCATAAATGTAACTAATGTCTCTGGTGCATTTGTTGCTGGAGAAAAAGTTACAGCATCTAATTCTTCTGAGACAGACCTAATTTTAGAAAATTCTGGTAATACAGATTTAACAATATCGTCTATTGTTATCAATACATTTGCAGATGTTAAACAATTATTCATGGACGATGCAGACAGTGGACAAGACTTTACTGCTGACATTGACTTGGGTGCAACCTTTACTTTAACTGGTACATATCGTACAGAAACTTCTGGTACAGATAATCTTATTGGTGTATCTGGTTACGATACAGGTGAAGTTAAAGTAGGAGATGTTCTTACCATTCCTACAGGTACAGCTGGTGCAACAGAAGATAGGGTTGTAGATGCAATTACAGCAACTGCAATCTCCTTTAGTGCTGCACCAACTACAGACCTAATTACAACTGCAAACGTCATTCGTAAACGTGCGAAACTGTATGATACAGAAAAGAACCTATCAGTAGTTAAATTACCTAAGAAAACTGTTAAAACACTATTGACAACTGCTAATGGTGGTGCTAGTGATTCCCAATATACATTTAGGAAACAGTTTATTGCAACTACAAACTCTTCTGGTGTTGCAACTATTAATGCTGGTTCTAACGAAACCTTTGGTGGATTTGCGGAGGCAGATTATACTTGTTCAATCCTTACCGCTGGAAGTGGAAGTGGTGCTCAGGGTGATGTAGTTACTGTGAGTGGTAAAACTTCTGGTACGGGTAGTGGAACTCTTACAATTACAGATAATACTATTTTTGGTAACGCTGCAAAAATTAAAGTTACGGCAACTGTTCTTAAAACTGCTGTTGCATCAAAAGCAAAAACAGCAAAACTTTCTAAGGCACTAAAGGTTGTGCCTGGCGCAACTGATGCTTATGGTACAAGACCTACAGATAAGACAATATCTTTTGGTCGGGCAGATGTATTTAAACTTCAAGCTATATATGATTCAGAAGCTACAGGAACAGATGCTGTTGCTCCTACATTAAGTGTCGGTGATATTACAGGAACTTTAGTTAAGGGTGAAAAGATTACGGGAGGAACTAGTGGTGCTACAGGACGAATTATGGGAATTAGTAGTCCCATTTCATATGTTCTAACATCACAAAATGCTTCCTTTGCAGTAGGGGAAACAATTACAGGAGAATCTTCTGGTGCAACTGCTGAAATTACTGCTGTAACAGCAGGAGATATTGTTGTAACAAGTCGATACGAATTAGATACAGGTCAACGAGATAATTTCTATGATGTTGCTAGAATTGTTAGGAAACCAGGCCAGTCTGCTCCTACAGGTAGATTATTAATTGTTTATGATTATTTGGAACATAGTACTGGTACATATTTTTCAGTTGATTCTTATAGTGATATTGCAAATCAAATGGACTATGAAGATATCCCATCTTATTCTGCGACAAGGGCAGACCCCGATTTACCTGCTCCAACAGGTGTTTTTCCATTAAGGGATTGTTTTGATTTTAGACCTACTGTTGCTGATATTGCTGGATCGTCTACGAATGTAGATACGGTTGATGAGATTACAGGTAAATCTTTTGACTTTACTTCACGGGTATTTGCAAGTACTGGTTCGGCAACGGTAAATTGGCCCAAACCAGAATCTAATGTTCAGGCTGATTTTGAATTTTATCTTGGTAAAAGAGCTTTGGTTCATATGGATAATAGAGGAAAAATTCATATTACAGAAGGTGGTTCTGCTGAACAACCTAGATTTCCAAAACATCCTGATAATATGATGCATTTAGCATCTATAACAATACCACCATTTACATTTTCGCCCGATACAGTTGGTGTTATAAGAGAAAAAAATCAACGATATACTATGAAAGACATTGGACGTTTAGAACAACGTCTAGAAAATGTTGAATACTATACTTCCCTTTCTTTATTAGAACGAGATGCTGAAAGTTTCCAAATTCAAGATGCAAATGGGCTTGATAGATTTAAGTCTGGTTTTGTAGTGGATAATTTCAATGGTCATAAAGTTGGTGATGTTCAACACAAAGACTATAAAATTGCAATGGATGGACAAAGAAATTTGGCTAGACCAACATTTAAAGCAAATGGCGTTTCATTAATTGAAAATGCAACTACAGATGCTGCAAGAACGACTTTAAACTATAAGAAAACTGGTGACCTTATTACTCTTCCATATACAGAACAAGTATATACAGAACAACCATATGCAACAAGAGTTGAAAGACTTACTCCTGTTTTAGTTTCTCAATGGGTTGGAGTTCTTGAATTAGACCCGCCCGGCGATGAATGGTTTGAAACAGAAGTAGCACCAAAACTTATTGTTAATGTAGAAGGCAATTACGATACAATTGTAAAACAGGAAGCAAATGCAATTGGTACAGTTTGGAACGCATGGCAGACGCAATGGAGTGGTGTTGTTTCTACTTCTAGTTCATCCGAGACAGTCCAGAGACAAGACCACACTAACGAAGGCCACGATCTTGAGCTATCAATTACACGAACAACGACTACAAGGCGTCAAGATTTAAGACGAACAGGTATTAATACGCAAGTAATTGAAAAAGTTGAGATGGAATCTCAGGGAAGTAAAGTTATTTCTAGGGCTATGATTCCTTATGTCCGAAGCAGAAATGTTAGATTTACTGGTGAGAGATTTTATCCTAATACACGATTGTATGCTTTCTTTGACAGGAAATCAGTTTCAACTTATGTAACTCCTGATGATGGTTACACTGATGGTTCTGTAACAGTACCAGTTCTAGGCAGTCCTTTAGTATCAGATGGCGCTGGAACAGTAAAGGGAACATTCAATATTCCTTCACCTAAAGTTAAAGGCAATCCACAATTTGAAACAGGAGAAGTTGTATTTCGTTTAACATCTAGTATCAATGATGATAGAAAAACTCAACCTACTACTGCTGCTGAAGCAACATATTTTGCAAAAGGTATTTTAAATACAGAACAAGAAACTATTCTTGCTATACGAAATGCAGAAGTTGTTAAAAAGTCTTTAACAGAAAGTGAATCTGTCTTTACTTCATCTAGTACTGTTACTGAAGTTCAACATCCACAGATTGTAGACGGTGATCAGGATGATGATGGTGATGATGATGGTGATGACCCTCTTGCAATGACATTTAAGGTTAATAGTCAAAAAAATAAAAATACTTCAGGCCAATTAGTAACAGAAGGAGAGGGATATTTTATTACCTCTCTTGATTTATACTTCTTTGCGAAAGATGAAACTATTCCTTGCTGGTTAGAAATACGAAATACGGTTAATGGTTATCCTGGCCCGAAGGTTTTGCCTTTTGGTCGAGTAATTAAAAAACCATCAGAGATTACAACAAGTGCTGATGCTTCGGTTGCAACAACATTTACTTTTCCATCACCCGTTTTTGTGAAGGCAGATACAGAATATTGTTTTGTTTCTGGTTCTTCAGTTCCAACATATAAGGTTTGGATTTGTAGAATGGGGGAAACTGATATTGGTGGTTCTCGACATGTAAGTGAACAACCACACCTTGGCGTTATGTTCAAAGGACATAACAATACTGCTTGGGGTATTTCTCTTACAGAAGATATTAAATTTAAACTAAGAACTGCTAAATTTGATATTGCAAACTCAGCTACAGTACGATTGAATAACGAAGCCTTGCCGGCAAAAACACTAACAGAAAATCCTCTAGTATTTACAAATGGTAATACTGCTTTAAAAGTTAAGCATAGAGATCACCATATGTATTCTACTACAAATAATGTAACAATTGCTGGTGTTAAATCTGGTGCTGAAACAACACTAAATGGTTCAATAACCGCTACTGCTACTTCATTAACACTTACTTCTGGTACAAGTTTTGATGATACAAGTGGTAAGTATAGTAAGACTGCTGCTAATGAGTGGTTCATTAAAATTGATGATGAGATTATGAAGTATACTGGTATTAGTGGTACTGCGGTTACAAGTATCTCACGGGCTCAAGGGGGAACAACTGCTTCTGAACATGCATCAGGTGCCACGGTAGAATTATATCAATTACATAAAGTACCTCTTACAGAAGTAAATAAAACATTTACTGCAATTGCAAATGTAGGAATTGATGATTATACTGTTTTACTTTCAACTTCACCTGTAATTGCTAGTTCTGGTGTAGCAGAGAACGGCGGGTCTACTGTTACGGCAACAGAAAATATGCAATATGATGTTGCTCAACCATCAGTGTCTACATTAGAACCTGCTGGAACTAGTATATCATCTAAGATAAGACCTACTACTGGTGTAAGTCCTTCTGGTACACAGACTCCATTCTCACTAACAAGTTTGGCCAATGCTCTAGTTTCTCCACTAGGAGAAAACTATGAATATTCTGTTCCACAATTGGTTGCATCGCCGATTAATGAAACAAACGAAATGGGTGGTTCTAAATCATTGGTGTTAGATTTAAATATGAGTAGTTCTCATGAAAATTTATCTCCTGTGATTGATACTAAACGGGCTTCCCTATTCTGCATTAGTAACAGAATTAATAACATTGATTCTTCATCTGATGTTTATCCAACAACAGATTATGCAGCATCAACTGAAGCTGATGGTGATAATAACGCTGCAATTTATATTACGAAACGTGTTACTTTGGAAAATCCTGCTACTGCATTGAAGGTATTCTTCTCTGCATACCGACACAGTACTGCTGAAATTAAAGTTCTTTATAAGATTTTAAGAACGGATGATGCGTCTGATTTTGATGAATTAGGGTGGACATATTTTAATACAACAGGATTGCCTGATGTTGGTACTTCTTCTTCACTTGAACGTGGAGACTTAAACGAATATCTGTTTACTGCTGGTGTAACAGATGATGGTATAGGAACTGCCTTGGATGAGTTTATTGGTTTCTCAATTAAGATTGTATTACAAGGCACAAACTCAGCTGAGGTTCCATATCTTAAAGACTACAGAGCAATAGCATTGGCGACATAAATGACAAAATTTTTGAAGGTTGAAGGACACGGTGATTTGGTTAGAGATACAGGCTCTACTGCTATCTTAAACACAAATCGTCCAGCATATGAAATGGCAAAAAAACGAGCTGCAGAGGCACAAATGCAGCGTGATAATCTTCGTGATGTAACAAGAGAGATAAATACTTTAAAATCAGAGATGCATGAGATTAAAGAATTATTAATAAATTTAACGAGGTAGAAACATGCCAATTTCCGCAAAAGCTTTAGGTGTAGGTGCTTCTCTTGAACAGATACGTCAAGAGTTTAATAATCTACAGTCTGATGTTAATATCCTTCAACAAAGCCCAACGTACGGCGAATCTTTAATTTTTGAAGGTGCAACTTCTGATGCGTATGAAACCACATTAAGTGTTGCAGACCCGACAGCAGATAGAACAGTTCTTCTACCAAATGAAGATGGTACACTTTTAACATCAGGTGCAACGATCAATGCAACCACTTCTGCAATTACAGCAAACAATTCTACAAATGAAACTGTTTACATTCTTTTTGCCGATGGTGCATCAGGCAACCAAGGCCTTGAATCTGATACTTCATTAACTTATAATCCTTCTACAAATTTACTTACTACTGGAAATATAGTAGTTGGTGATGCTGGTAATATCGGTTCTGCTTCAGATACAGACGCAATTTCTATTAGTTCTGGCGGTGCTGTTCAATTAACACAAACTCTAACAGTTGCTGGTACAACAACGCATACTGGTACAACAACCCATAATGAAGATGTTACCTTTACAGGTGCTGCTAATAATGCAGTATGGGATAAATCAGATAATGCACTGGAATTTGCGGATAACGCAAAAGCAATATTTGGTACTGGTGGTGATTTTGAAATTTACCATTCGACAGACAACAACACCTATTTGACTGAAACTGGTTCTGGAAATTTGCATCTCCGTGCATCCAATTTGTATTTGGATGATCATGACGGCACGCAAATGCTGCTTGCAACTGAAAATGGCGCTGTCGCCCTGTACCATAACGGTAGTGTGAAACTTGCAACAAGTGCTGCTGGTATCAGTGTAACTGGTACTGCAACCATGTCTGCAAACGTAGTAATCGCAGATGCTGGTAATATTGGTTCTGCTTCAGATACAGATGCGATTGCAATTAGTTCTGGTGGTGTTGTAACTTTCTCACAAACACCAGTATTCAGTTTAGATGTTACAATCGAAGATGACTTATATTTGGACAGTGATAGCGCAACAATTCATTTTGGTGAAGATGGTGATGTTCAATTAATTCACGTTGCTGATACAGGGTTAAGACTTCCTGACGGCGATGCGCTGCAATTTGGTACTGGTGCCGATTTAGCTATTCATCATGACGGGTCTAACTCATATATTAGTGACTCTGGTACTGGTGGTTTAATTATACAGTCATCTCAGTTGCTTGTTAAAAATGCTGCTGGCAATGAAACTATGATGGCCGCTACAGAAGATAGCGGTGCTGCTCTTTACCATAATGGTGTAAACAAACTTGGAACAACTTCTAACGGTGTTACGATAACTGGTACAGCAACGGTATCTGGAAACTTGACGGTTGCCGATGGCGGTACAATTGGTACTCCTAGTGATGCAGATGCTATGACAATTAGTGCTGCTGGTGTTGTAACATTTAGTCAAACTCCTGTATTGGGTTCTGACTTAAATCTTGCAGATGACCTATTTTTGGATAGTGACGGCTCTGTAATTCATTTTGGTGATGATGGCGATGTTACCCTAACGCATGTTGCTGATACTGGACTTAGATTAGAAGACAGTGATAAGATGCTGTTTGGTGCTGGAGCTGATTTAGAAATTTATCATGATGGGTCTAATAGTTATATTAACGATACTGGTACAGGTACGTTAAATATTCGTAGTAATACTATATATCTTAAAAAATACGCCACAAGTGAAACTATGGCGTCATTTGCTGCTGATGGTGCTGTTACTCTTTACCATGATAATACTGCAAAAATTGCCACATCTGCAGCTGGTGTAACAGTATCAGGAAGTATTCTTATCGCAGATGGCGGTAATATAGGAAGTGCTTCTGATGCAGATTCACTTGCAATTGATGCTTCTGGTAACATAACCGCTTCACAAAATGTAACGGTTACAGGTAACCTTACAGTTAACGGAACAACCACAACAGTATCAACATCGAACACAGTTATCGGTGACAGTCTCATAGAATTAAACAGTGGTGCTGGCAGTAACTCAAATGATTTGGGTATTGTCATGGAACGTGGTTCCACAGGTGACAATGCAATTTTCTTATGGGATGAAAGTGGAGATCATTTTTCAGTAGGTACGACAACTGCAACAGGGGCTTCCACAGGAAACCTTACATATACTCTTGCAAACTTTAGTGCTTCAAGTATAGTAGGAACACTTTCTACCGCCGCACAAACAAACATTACTTCACTTGGTACTTTGACTACTCTCACGGTAGATAACGTAATTATTAACGGGACAGATATTGGTCATACAGGCGATACTGATTTACTAGGACTTGCTTCTGGTGTATTGACAGTTCGTGGCAGAACAGATGTTACAGGTTCAATTTATCTAACAGGTGATGAAAAAGATGTTAGGTGGTATAATGGTTCAAACTATGTTAATGTAAGAGCAAATAGTAATCTATCCAGTAATCTTACTTTTACACTACCAACAGCTGACGGTTCTGCTGGACAAGCATTGGTCACAGATGCTTCTGGTAATCTGTCATTCGCTGCAAACAATGTTGGTAACGCTACATCGTTTACGACTGTAGCAAATAACTCAACTGATGAAACAGCTTATATTGTCTTTGTGGATGGTGCCACTGGTGAACAGGGCCCAGAAACAGATACAGCACTTACATATAATCCATCAACTGGACTATTAAGTACTGCTGCTATCACACTAACAGGTGCTCTCACAGTAGGGGGAACAACAACTCTAAATGGTAATCTGGTTCTTGGTGATGCAGCTGCAGACACACTAACTGTCGGTGCAACATTACAGGGTGCAAGTCCTCTAACATTTGAGGGTGGAACTGCTGATGGTAATGAAACAACATTTGCAATTACAGACCCAACCGCTGATCGTACTATCACATTTCCTGATGCTACGGGAACGGTTGTCCTTTCTGGTGCTGTTGATCTTAACTTTACTGGTGCTAATTATAACGCATTGTGGGATACGTCTGCTGATGCCATGCACTTTAATGATAATGCAAAAGTTAGGTTGGGTAGTGGTGGGGATATGGATATCTACCACAATGGAACTGACAATTATATTCAAAGTGGTACTGGTGATTTAATACTTGATGTTTCTGGTGATATCGTACTTGATGCTGACGGTGCTGATCTTCACTTTAAAGATGGTGGAACATCTATTGCTACGTTTGAGAAATATGATGTTGGTAATGGTGGCTTGCGTATTATAACACACCAATCTGATGCTGATATCGTGTTTAGAATTAATGACGGTGGATCAGCAATGGATGTTATGACAATTGATTCATCAGATGCTGGTACTCTTATACTTCAACACGATCTTAATCTAGATAGTGATGGCGCTATACTTTACTTTGGTGAAGATCAAGATGTTAGTTTAACTCATGTAGCGGACAATGGTTTGCGGATGGCAGATAGCCGCGCCATGTACTTTGGTGCTGATACTGATTTAGCAATTTTCCATGATGGTAGTAATTCATATATTCAAGACCAAGGCACTGGTTCTTTAATAGTTAAATCAAATCAATTTATTGTCAGAAATGCCGCTGGTAGTGAAAATATGTTTGATGCTACTCAAGATGGCGCTGTTAATCTTTACTATGATAATACTGCTCATCTAACAACAAGTTCTGCTGGTGGTACACTAACAGGAACATGGAATGTAACAACTGCATTTAACCCTGATGCAGCTGATGGTGCTACACTTGGTAGTGCTTCGGCAGAGTGGAGTGACTTATACCTTGCTGATAGTGCAGTAATTTACTTTGGTGCTGACCAAGATGTTGAATTGCATCATATTGCTGATACTGGATTAAGACTTCCTGATAACGATAAATTCCAACTTGGCGCTGATGGTGACCTTTCACTTTTCCATGATGGTTCTAATAGTTATATTCATGACAGTGGAGCTGGAGCGTTATATCTTGCTACATCACTCTTCCATGTAACAAATAATAATGCCACAGAATCTATAATATATGCCGCTGAAAATGGTGGTGTTAATCTTTATTTTGATAATGCTAAAAAACTTGAAACATTAACAGGTGGTGTTGAGGTAACTGGAGCTTTAACATCTAACGCTGCTGATGGTGGTGCTCTTGGTAGTGCAGCGAAAGAGTGGTCTGATTTATACCTTGCTGATGGCGCTACAATTCAATTTGGTAATGACCAAGATGTAGTACTTACTCATGTTGCTGATTCTGGAATACGTCTTAATGACAGTGACAAAATGTTGTTTGGCGCTGGTTCTGATTTAGAGATTTACCATGACGGTTCTAATAGTATCATAGCAGACGTTGGAACAGGTGTTTTAGCAATTCGGGGTAGTGTTGTTCATATCCAAAATGCTGCCGGTTCTGAAAATGCAATAGTCGCTACTCAAGATGGTGCTGTTCAACTTTTCAATGACAATTCTGAAAAATTTACAACAACATCAACTGGTATTTCTGTAACTGGTGGAATTGTTAATAGTGATAACGTCCATTTGCGTCATGATGGGGTAAGACTTCATTTTGGTGTTAATGATGATGTTTATCTAGAACATGTTCACGATGTAGGTTTAAGGATGCCTGATGGTGATAAGTTAAGCTTTGGTACTAGTGATGACTTGGTAATTTACCATGACGGTTCTAATTCTGCACTGACTCATAGTGGAACAGGTGATTTCTACGTTCAGTCAGATCAATTCTATTTCAGAAGTGCAAGTACTAGTGAAAATATGATTACAGGAACAGTGAATGGTGCTGTTTCTCTTTACTATGATAATGCAGTTAAACTTGCAACAGTAGCGGGTGGTGTTAATGTAACTGGTGGAATGACTATTACGGATAATGTCCATCTTGACCATGACGGGGTAATACTCCATTTTGGCGATGATAATGATATTACATTAACACATGTTCACGATACAGGCCTATTGTTAAACAGTACTAAACAACTTCAGTTTAATGATGCATCTCAATATATTTGTGGTGCTTCTGCTACTCAATTGGATATTCGAGCTACGGATGAAATTGAACTTACCGCTACAACGGTTGATTTAAATGGTAATCTTGATGTATCAGGTACAGTTACTTGTGCATCGCCAGGTGCAACACTATTAGTTAAAAACTCAAGTGGTACGACATTGAAAACAATTAAAGGGATGACATAAAATGGCAGTAAGAGCTCCATTATATTTGGACGGTAGTAATGATTTACAAGAGATGACCACAGCAGAAGTGCTACAGTGGACGCAATATATGTGCTATCTTTATGGTACAAGTCCATCAGTGGTTTTATCAGTAGTGGGTTCTTCTGGTTCACTAGCTGCAATGAGTGATACTAGATTACAAGCGGGAGCAACATCAACTCACGCATCGGCATTTGTTGCTGAAGATGCCACTGCTGAACCTAGTACTGTTACTGTATCTTATGATAAAATTACACAAACAAATAATTCGGTATCACCAACTTCTGACTCAGGAACAACTTTCCCTGTATATTATACGGGAAGTGATATTCAAGCAATGCCTCTTGCTGATGTAAAAGATACATGGTTGCAGCCTGCAATTGATTTGCTTACTGCAAATTCAGATAATCAACATACTGCTGGAACATATACAATTCATACAGGAACTTCTCTTACTAATTTTACCAATGTAAGTACAACCCCTGTATTTATTGATACACGAGCAAATACAGGTGCGTATTCTGCTGCTGGTATTCCAGAAACATTAGACCAACCAACTACTATTACGAATTATTATTTGCATCGTAGAAATGCTGTTGACCCAGGCTGGTCGAATCTAAAGACACCATTATATATTGATGGTGATAATAATCTTAGACAGTATGCTGAAGCGGATTTTGATTCATTATTTTTACAATGGATACGAGAAGTTGCATCAGAAGATACGAGTGAAACATATAGAATTAATTATACAGTTGGTACGTCTGGTGGTGGATACACAAGAGGAACAGCAATGACTGATACTAAATTAAATGGTTCTGGTAATTACCAAACGCTACAGGCTGCAGGCGTTGATGATTATCGTTCACAGGAATTTCCGAATGGTAGTGCTGCAACGATTAGTACCTATAACTTGCGTATTATTAAGAACTAAATAGGTATAGGAGAAAACAACAATGGCAATTTTTAGTGACAGAATAGTTAATGCTTATTATACAAATCCAGAGCTTACTGCTATAGAAATTCTATATGAAGCAGATGAGAATCATAAGAAAGCAACAGGCAATGATTTAGTTGCACATTATTTAGCAGTGGATGAGGATGATTGGCAATATCAAGATTTATTGAAAGAGTGGCCATTGGAAGCAATTGATGATGCTACAAAGGCACAAAATGAAGAAGTGCGTAATGAGTTTCGTGTTGCGTTTCATAACTATGCTACAGAACATGGATTATATCAGCACGGTAATCCTGATGCTCATAAATTGGCGCTTGATGGTGAAACAAATACGGTTTCGGTTTTATTTGATACCATTTGTAGTTTTGATGCTGAGAATACTACACATAAAGAAGAATTATTCAAGTTGAAACTTAAAATGTTTGAACAAGAACATGTGGAAGATTCTAAAGATAAAGAAGCAAAATCTGAATTAAGAAAATCAAAAACAGTAACGGATGCGATTATAGCTTATAATAAATTTTGATATGATAAATGCGAATAGTTGGAATTTCCGAAGGATATCATGATGCTGGGATTACTATATTGGAGGGTAGAAGAATTGTCTACGCCTCACATTCGGAAAGATATAGTAAAACCAAGGGTGACAGATACTTACACCATAAACAATGGAATAAAGTATCTAAAGAAGACACTGTTGCTTATTATGAAAAACCTTTCCTCAAAAATCTAAGACGAATATACGCTGGTCAAACATGGCAGAAGCCTAGAAGTAGGTATGATGTTAGTTTTGGTCACCATCAGTCTCATGCAGCTGCTGGTTATTATACCGCTCCATTCAATGATTGTAATATTTTAGTTATAGATGCAATCGGTGAATGGGATACCATATCTATTTGGGATGGTAGTTGTAAAAATTTATATCTTGGTCAAAAGATACATCATCTTAAAAAACTAAAATCTTGGAAGTATCCATATTCTCTTGGACTTCTATACTCTGCAATTACTCACCGAATTGGTTTGAAACCCAATGAAGAAGAATATATTACAATGGGGATGGCTGCATTTGGTGAACCCAAGTATGATTTAACTTTTTTACTTGATAAAAACAACCATAAGGGTGTTGGAGACATATTCCTAAAAGCACGCTCAGAAGACCTCGCAGCGTCCATACAAGACCTGTACGAGAGAGAGTTTCTTAAACTGGTGGATATGTGTCCAAAAGAAAATCTAATTATTATGGGTGGTTGTGCGTTGAATTGTGTTGCAAACTCAAAGATACAGGGAAAGAATATCTGGATTATGCCATCGCCTGGCGATGCTGGAAGTTCCTTGGGTGCAGCTGCATTAGTACAGAAAAAGAAATTGAAATGGGTTGACCCGTATCTAGGACATGATATTCAAGTAAGTGTAAATCCTAAAAAGGTGGTACAGGAACTTTTAGAAAGAAAGATATGTGGAGTTGCACATGGTAAAGCAGAGTTCGGCCCTAGAGCATTAGGTAATCGTTCTCTACTTGGTGACCCTCGTTATGATATCAAAGACACAGTAAACACCATAAAACGTAGACAGAAGTTTCGTCCTTTTGCTCCAGCAATTCTGGAAGAATATAAAGACGAATACTTTGAAGGCCCAATGAACGAATACATGCAGTTTGTCGCAAAGGCAAAACATGATTATAGTTCTGTCACACACGTTGATGGTACTGCAAGAGTACAAGTAGTCAAGAAAGATTGTAAATCTATTATACGTCCTATTCTGGAAGAATGGTATGATAGGACAGGTTGCCCTATGCTTCTCAATACATCCCTAAATATAAAAGGAAAACCAATTGTTAATGGTTGGAATGATGCATGTGAATTTGAGAGGCTGTATAATGTCGCTGTTTTCTAAACGTAAAAAATTACTCGCCATAGGTTGTAGTTATACAACTTCATCTTGGACAAAAGCACATGGATTTCCTGTCTGGCCTGAACTTCTCGCAAAAAAATTAGATTGGGATTATTTGAATTTAGGTTCTGCTGGTAGGGGTAATAATTATATTTTTGGTAAAATGTGTGATACTATTATTGAAGATAATTATGACTTAGTAGTTATTATGTGGTCAGAATTTCAAAGAATGGATTTTGAATATTTGAATAAATTTAATCAAATTAAATGGAAACATTTACATCCTCATAGAAACAAGACTTTTGGCGAAGGTAGTGAAATATTTCCTATAGACAATCCTTGGAAAAGAAATTTATTAAAATATAACGATATCGTTGCTTCTGTTTTACATAATGTTAGATTATTTTGGACGGCGCAAAATATACTGAAAGATATTCCTCACCTAATGATACAGGGCCCGAAGGCTCTTTGTACACCCAATTTTAAAGATGATCCATATCCTGATGATTTTTGGAAAAGCGTGAATGAAGATGCTATATCATCTTTACTAAAATCTCCATATATTGAATTAATCAATAGTAAAAAATTTATCGGATGGCCCATATATAAACAATTAGGCGGCATGTCAATTGATAGTTATTTTGATGATGTAGATTACGATAGAAAAAGATATCGTATACATCATCTTTTAGATTCCCATCCAAATACAACTGGACATGAAGTTATAAGTGAGTTAATTTATGATAATTATAGGAGCATTTATGGGGTAGATGATGAAACGTAAAAGGTTACTTGCAATCGGTTGTAGTTATACATCTTTGTACTGGACGCATAAACATGGATTTCCTGTCTGGCCGCAACTTCTTGCTGAAAAATTGGATATGGACTGTATAAATTTGGGTGCTAATGGAGCAGGAAATACTCATATCTCTGGTCAACTATTCGATAGCATTGTTGAAGAAAAATTTGATTTCATAGTTATTATGTGGTCAGAATTTCAAAGAATGGATTTTCAAGAATTAGGCCTATTTGATCTTCAAGAAATTGATACTTATATTCCAGCGGGAGTGTGGCGAAAAATTGTTTGGCAACATTTACATCCACACAGACTTACTAATTACGAAACATATAAACTCGATCCAGCAGCAAAAAATAAATTATTAAAATATAATAGTATTGCTTCATCAACTTTAGCTGCTTTTAGATTATTCTGGATTACACAAAATATATTAAAGGATATACCGTATTTTATGATACAAGGGTGCTTTCCAGTGGGAAAGCCTACATTGGGCCCACTATTTGAACACAATGAACCTTATGATTATTTTAATATCATTATGAAAGAATGTATTAGATTCATGTTAAAATCTCCATATATTGATTTAATAGAAAGTAAAAAATTTATAGGATGGCCTATAATGCCACAATTAGGTGGATTTGCAGTAGACCATCATTTGGACAAATTAGACCCCGAAAGAGAAAAATATCGTATGGAGGGTTCAAAAGATTCGCATCCAAATGCAGTAGGCCATGAACTTATAAGTGAACTAATATATGATAATTATAAAAAGGTTTATTCATGAAAAAAATATTAGTTGTTTCTGGTTGTAGTTGGACAGAACACTATACAACATCATCAATCTCACCGAATGTGGATTGCAATTTTCCCCGTTGGCCGCAAGTATTAGCAGATAAACTTAATATGGAGTGTATTAATGTTTCTAGAAGCGGTGCTGGTAATGAATTCATTTACAATAGAATGATTGATACTTTATGTACAACAAAAAATGTTCATTTAGCAATTTGTTTGTGGTCTGGTTTTGATAGGTGGGATTTCTATAATTCTAGTTTTCAATTGACGCCGAAATTTAAAGATGGCAAAAGAGAAAATATATTTAAAGGTGTTAGGTTGTTTCATGCATTTCAAAATCACTGTCAATTGAATAAAATACCTTTTTTACAAATGCAAGGTTTTATGGGTAGAGGTATTGAAAATCCTTTAGAGTGGGATATTGAAGCATTATTTTCTTGTGCTCAATTTGATAGCATTAATGATAAAAATTATATAGGGTGGCCTATATTTAAACAGTTGGGTGGTGAAACTATGAACGATAAATTAAACAAAAAGGATTCTTCTAAATTGGAGTTAAGAATTAGTTTTGAAGATACTCACCCTAACAATAAAGGACATGAGCTCATGGCGGAGATTTTTTATGATAATTATAGGAGCATTTATTTATGAAAAAAATATTAGTTACTTCTGGTGACAGTTGGACAGCTGGTACTCAAATGCCAGTAGGAGTTAATGGACAAGTGTGGCCTAATATGCTTGCAAGGAAATTGGGTTGGAATCTTTTAAATGTCGGCCGAGGAGGAGCAGGAAATGAATTTATATACAATTCTATGGTAGATGCATTAAGTAGAAAAAACAATAAAGTTGATTTAGCAATATGTTTGTGGTCAAGTGCAGATAGATGGGATTTTAATGAGGAAAAAACTATTCAAATAAATCCAGACAATCAACATCAGTTTGGTGTTTATGTCAAAGAAGAAACTAGAAAACGAAGATTAGAAGTAATGGATACTATATTTAAATATAAACTTGCCTCTGGAAAATATAATATACTAAAAACTTTAAGATGGCAAAATGCATTTCAAAATTATTGTCTATATAATAATGTTCCGTTTATACAAGGAACGGCGTTTTATCCAAGCCAACAATTTGATAAAGTTAATGGTAATATAGTTAAAATTTATTTAGAACATTCTTTATTTGATTCTATATTAGAAAAACATTTTTGGGGATGGCCTATGTATGAAGAAATTGGTGGTAAAACAATGGCAACTATCTTAAATAAGATTGATCCAGGCGAGATAAAATTAAGAATAAGTACTATAGATAGACACCCCAATGAAGAAGGACATAAACATATGGCGGAGGCTTTATATGATAAGTATGAAGAAATTTATTTATAGAATACGATTTTTCTTTTCACGTTTTAGAAAATATGAAAATAGGGAGAATGAATTTATTTATGAGCGACAAGATGAAGATATTGATGACAGGAAGTGATGGTTATATTGGTTCTAATCTCAAACCTTATTTAGAAATGAAGGGAATGTCTGTTTTTCCATATGTAGGAGACATATGTGATTTCCCACTTCGGCGAAAATCAAATAATCCTGATATGGTAATACATTTAGCGGCACTTGCTGGTGTTCGTAGGTCTTTGGAAATTCCACAAAAATATAAAAAAGTAAATGTTTTTGGAACACGAAGAATATTTGAATATGTAGAAAATTGTAACATTCCATTATTATTTGCTTCTTCTTCTAACGCAAAAGAAGTTACTAATCCATACGCACAAACTAAACTTACAAACGAAGAAGAACGTCCAAATAATTCTGTGGGGTTTCGCCCTCATACGATTTATCCAGGCCGACCAGATATGTTATATCAAAAGTTACTTAACGAAGAGGTAGAGTATATTAACGGAGGCCATTATAGAGACTTTACACATATAGATGATTTGTGTTCTGCAATTCATACAATTATAGAAAACTATGATACCTTTATGGGAAACGTAATAGATATAGGTAGTGGTGAATCTGTATCGGTATTAGAAGTTGCTAAATCTATGGGATTTGATGGTGAGATACGATATGAAGATAGACCATCAGAAAGAGAAACAACATGTGCTGATATTGGCCCTCTATTGAAAGTTGGATGGAAACCTAAATGCAAAATACTATAGTATGTATCAAGTGGGGAAATAAGTATGATGATTCCTACGTTGAAAAATTAAAAGAACAGTGTGAGAACAACTGCTCAGTTCCTTTTGATTTTTATTGTCTTACAGATAATCCTACCAAAGATTACCATGTAAAATTGCCCATATATTTGGATGACCATTATGATGAAGAACGTGGATTCTTTTGGGCTTGGCGTAAAATCTATATGTTTAGTGAATTGGTAGATGGTGAGCAATTTCTTTTTCTAGACCTTGATGTTATTATTCATCAAGACCTAAAATACTTTTTTGACCTACCTATGGGTAAACCTTATATTGTAAGAGGTTGGTGGAATGACCCACACAAAGTAAAATTAAATTATTCCAGATTAAAATCTACGCCGTTAAATTCTTCCGTTATACGTTGGGATAGAGAACAGCTAAAGCCTGTTGTTAAAGATGTAAGGAAAAACGCAGAGGTAATTTTCTTTACATATCCTAGTCTAGATAATTATTTCAATCACCGTTGGTATAATATATGGAACGAAGAAGACAGCTTTTTCAGAGGATTTCCACAAGGAGATATTTATTCTTGGTATAAAGGAAATATTTTTCCAGATGATATGGACTTAGAGACTTTGAGAAAAGACCACAAGATATGCTTGTTTAATAATAGTACTCATGTTGAAGGTGTGAATACAGAAGAGATTAAAAAATTATGGTAGATATAGCACAGGAATCATTCGTTGCAACGTCTTTGTTTTTTACTCATGTAAAGTCAGACCAAGAACGTGCAGCAAGAGAATGGAAGCAGACGTTTGTTGATGTAGAACGTGATTTAAATTATTGTTATCGAAGGGTAATGAACGCTACAACTGTATCACAAATTCAAAGTAAGTTGTGGATTATAGAAGAATTAAACAATCTGAATATTAAACCAGACTGTGTGGCTTTGTTGGGTGGATGGTACGGTAACTTCCTTGTACAATTATTGATAGATGAATATGATACATTTCTTATTCATAACTTTGAGATAGATGAAGATGTAAAAACTATAAGCTACAAGTTTAACAAACGACATAAAGACAGAAAAAAATACAAATGTGATATTCTAGATGTAATGTTTAAAACGATTTATGAAAAGCAATCCAAGAATGGAAAAAAGTTCGATACAATAATAAATACTTCTTGTGAACATATGTTTCATATGAAACGATTTGTTGACTTAAATGGTTATGGATTATCAAAACCAACATATGTTTTACAATCTACTAACAGTAACAGATATGATGACCATATTAACTGTGTACGGTCTGCTGAGGTTTTGGCAGAACAATCGGGACTAGAGAATATATTGTATTGTGGTTCTAAAAGATTACACGATGATATGAAAAGGTTTATGGTCATAGGAGACTAAATGGATATTATAGAATGGTGTAGGGAGAATGATGTTTGGTATCTTCAATTGCCATTAGAAATACCAGAAGAATGTATTAAAGAAGCTCAGACAGTTTTTGAGGAAGGATTTTTTGTAGAGCATCGTTATGGAGATGGTGACGGTTGGTGTTCAGCATCAATTCATAGTTTTGTACATAAAAGTGTTCGTAGTACAAAATCTGGTTGGCAACATACTAAAAATCCAGACGGTCACGGTTTTAAAGAGGAAAATGTGAAATGGGGTTGGACAGAGATTGCAGATTATGCTCCAGAAACTAAGAGGTGGTTAGAAGATTTTCCACATAATCATTATAGAAGATTACGGTTTATGTTGTTAAAACCCGAAGGAAGAATAGAACAACATCATGATTCTAATCCCCCAAGAGATGCAAGAGGAGCTAGAAGGAATATATCATCTGCAATCAATCTTGCATTTTATCAACCAGAGAATTGTTATTTAAGAAGGTGTGATACAAAAGAAGAATTGCCGTTTAAGAATTGTACAGGATTTTGGTTTGACAATGGTGTTGAACATGAGGCATACAATGCTTCAGAAGAAAATCGTTTCCATTTTATTGTACATGGTGGAAATAATAAAGAACGAAAAGAGCTTATGAAGAAAGCATTAGTGGAACGATTTGGTAGAGATGTGTTGGAAGAAATTGATGAATAATTTTGATGAATTTGTAAATTGTTGGAAAACTGGAATTAAAAATTTACCTGTTAAAAAATCTGAAGCTCATTTGTTATTTTTAGTTGTTTATCCTGATGAACTTGTTTGGGATTTAAATATAGAAAAACAAACTCAGACTACAACTCTTATGGTTTCTGGCGGCAGTAGTGGTTCTGGATCAGGACATGATATACAATTTTGTTATCAAAGTCAACTAAGAGATGTTTTAAAAAAATGTCATCATTCACATGCTATGATTGTTTCTGTTGGTATGGTTTTTGACATGACCCCATCTATGACTTCAATAGATGAATTTAAACATTTTTCTAAAAGTGATTTATTTTGTAAAGCACATATTATGGCAAAACCACATCAGCCCGCATATCTACATCATCAGCATATAGATTTAAATATTGACATGTGGAATAATATTGGTTCACCAGATATTTTTAGTAAACATCTTTGGCGAAACTATGATAGAGCAAAATTTAATTTTCATGATGATTATACACCTTTACACTTGACGCCAGAAGGATTGCCACAGATAGATAATTTTAGTGCAACTGAAAGGTCTAAAAAATCATTTTCATATTATAGAGAATATAATGCTGTTTGGAAAGACTTAGATAATGTTTGGGAACATGTAGACAAGAATGATTTCTACTTTAGTAGATTTATGACTAGAATTAGTTCAACTTTTTATGTGTTTAATTCAGAACCCCTATCTCCTATACTCGACAGAAAATATGATGTTTTTATGGCGCCAACAGCTGGATATCTTACAGAGGAATATTGCGATAGATATAATTTTGATGGGAAAGTTATCTTTTATGATTACACACAAGAAAATATCTCCTTAAAGAAAAAAATTATTGAAATGAATATGAATTTAGAAGAACAAAGATATTTATCTCAAAATTCTAAAACTAATATTATTCTAGATGGGCCATCTAGGTTTATGGAATGTTCAGAGGGGCGCAGTAGAAGCGAAAATCAAAAAAAGAAAATAGAACAATTACGAAAATTTCAAGAACAAATGTATGAAGATTGTGATATTGATTATTGGGTAATGAACTTAATAGAGCCTGATTACGATAGAATATATGAAACAGTTAAGGGTAAGGATGTATTTTTTAGAGCTAGTAATATTTTTGGTTATCATATGTCACATGCTTATTATACATTAGAAGAACTGTGTAAATCATATTCCAATTTAAAAGAATGTTTATCATCAGCAAATTTTTGTTGGTTAACGGGAACAACCCCATTTAAAGAGAGGCGAGAGGAATTGTTGTAGTGTTTAATTTATCTGAACCTATAAGCATTAATTGGGAGTTAAACAATATATGTAATCTTATGTGTCCTCAATGTGGTAGAAACCAAATAAAGGATGGTGTTTTACAGTGGAAGAAAGATGGCAGTGGTAATCCTACCAATTCATTAAATGATATGGATACTACCCTAGAAGAATTTAAGATTGCATTTAATAACATAGGTAATGTTGGCACTGTTAGATTTTATGGCCATGTTTCAGAGAATGTTGCAAGTAAAGATTTTGCAAAAATATGTGAGTTTGTACTTGACAAAGGTTCGCATGTTATGGTAAGTACAAATGGTTCATTGCGAAGTACTGATTGGTGGAGAGAACTAGGTAAGATATACAAAAGAGATAAGGTGAGTAAGGTAGCATTTTGTCTTGATGGTTTACGAGATGAATTGAGTTTGTATAGAATTAATGCTAATTATGAAAAGATAATGGAAAATGCAAAGGCCTTCATAGATGCTGGTGGACGGGCTCAATGGAGAATGATTGTATTTAAACACAACCAACATCAAATAGAAGAAGCAAAAGAAATTGCAAAAGAATATGGTTTTCATAATTTTATACTAATTCTTTCCAATAGACTTGGTAGATGGTCAGAACCCTTTATGTACAAAAATAAAGAGTATCTTTTATTACCACAAGACATAGATAAAGAGTGGAATGAAAAAGAAAGGGAACGAGCAGAGTATATAGAATCAGATGAACTATATGAAATATCTTGTAAATTCCAGAGACAAAATTCAATTTACGTTGACCACCTTCTTAGGGTATGGCCCTGTTGTTATTTGCCAAACAAAAAAGAGTTGGTAAAGGACAATAGTTGGTATGGTAAGTATTTTGCAAATAAAGATAATAACCTGTTAGAAAAAAGTTTGAATGAAATTTTGAATGATAATTTTTATGAACTTCTACAAATGTCTTGGACAGAAAAATCCATGTGTTTGAAACCCTGTAAATCTACTTGTACAGTAAAACATAAATCTGGTAGTTTTGATGCTAGTGCAAATTATAGAGAAAAGGTTTGGTAATGTATATTGTTTGTGTAAGAATAGGTGAAAAATATGGTATAGAATATGAGCATTATCTGGAACGAAAACTTTCAGACCACAAGTTTATCTGGATACGAGAGCCATATAATCCTTTAGTAAAACTTCAATGGAATAAAATGTGGGGTATGCAATTAGATGTTAATGTGCCTATTTGTGTAATGGACATTGACATTTTACTTACAAACGAGTATAATGAAGTATTTGATTTTCCAATTAAACGAGGTCAGTTTGCAGCAATGCCAGGCTGGTGGCGTGACCATCGAAAAGGATATAAAATAAATGGAGGGTTCTTTAAATATTATCCTCAAGATTGTAAATATATTTACGATAAGTTTATGTCCGATATTAAGGTGTGGCAGAACTTTTATATAAAAAATGGTACAACATCAGGCCCTGTTAATGGTGAACAACATTTTGTAGAAGATAGTGTAAATGAAAGGTTGGAGTTGGTACTGTTACCCAATGAATGGTTTACTCGTTGGGTAGTTGATGAAGATATTAATTATGGCAAGAGTATGTCGAAATGGAACATACAGATGGTTAATAAATATAGAGAGTTAACTGGTAATGATTATATTTATTTGGGTGGTGAATTTCATCCTGATATTAAATTCGTGCATTTTACGCACAGAATGAATAAGCCTCATGAATGGAAAGACTATAGGAATTTTGTTGAATGAAAATTTTAATTATGGGATTGCCTGGCTCTGGTAAAACATGGTTAGGTAGTCGCATTGCAGAACATTTTAGTATTCCTTTTTGGGATGCTGACGTTGTTAGAAAATCATATAATGATTGGGACTTTTCTTCAGCTGGTAGAGAGCGTCAAGCTCTTAGAATGAGAAAACTTTCAGAGTTAGACCCCATAAGTATATCTGCTTTTATTGCACCGTTGCCAGGCTATGTACGACATTTCTTTCCAGACAAACTAATCTGGATGGATACAATCAAAGAAGGAAAATTTGAGGATACTAATAAATTATTTAAACCGCCAGAGTGGTGGTCAGTGAGGATTAAAACATGGATAGACGAAAACCAACTGTCCAAATGCTTGGACGATATCAACCATGGCATAAGGGACACACAGAACTTTTCAAAAGAGCTCATAGAAAAACTGGACAAGTTGCAATAATGGTTCGTGATACTGGTGAGGAATTTTATGACCAGAGTGTGATAATTGGTGAATTATTTAATCATGGATTTGAGTATGATAAAGACTATATTATTATGATGGTTCCTAATATTACAAACATCACTTATGGTCGAGATGTTGGATATAAAATCGAACAGGAACATCTTGGAGAAGAAATTGAATCTATCTCTGCCACCAAGATTCGGGCCAATGCTGGATATAACCCTGTATAACTGAAACAGGTTTATCCCTATTGGGTTTACGAACACGAAGATTATACGAGTGACATAGGGCAATCTTATCTAATACCCTTATATAATCAGTCTTTAGATTTGCCCCTGTACTAGCATTGTATTTAAATATAAGACGTTCTAAACCATCCCATCCTATCCATCTACGAATCATTTTAAATTCCCAATGAGGGTCACCGAATTGAGCCTTGTCCCAATCAATTAATCCTTGAAGAATTCCTTTGTCTACTATCACATTTTTGTACCATAGGTCACCATGTAGAAAGGTAGTGTTAGTAAAATTGTGTTGTATTTCCCTAAACTCATTTACTGATTGTCTACAAAAGTGGGCTGGTTTAATTCCACACCAATCCATTGTTTTTTCTAATTTATCGACTACCGCTATCATTGAAAGTGCTGACCCATATTGATGAGGAATTAAGTTTTCTGGTTTGATAGCATGTACTTCAATCAATAGGTCTGCAAGGTCGTTTATAAATTCTTCACTCTGTTCTCTTTTAGACATAGGGCTACCTTTTAACCAGTAACCATTTATCATATCTATTACTGGAACCATGATTGTATTTCCTCATAGTTAGTAAATACCGTTTCGTAATCTGCATGTGCCATAACCTTTTTCTTTTGAAATGGAAGCACTTGCTTTTTTTGTTTTATCCCGTTCTCTGAATAATCAAAAGAAACATCCCAAGGTTTAAGTCCATAATGACGTTCTATTTTGTGTATCTGTTGCTCAGGAAATTCTATATAATCTTCCCAATAAATTAATGGTTCGCCTTTATAGTTACGTTCACGAAAATCTTTGACATAGTTTTGCCGTTCCATAAAAGAGATAAAGTGTTCTTTAGTAGCAGTTAGGGATTGAGCTTTTGGAACTTCCCTAACCAGAGTATTATATGATGTAAAATTTCTCTTGACATAATCTTGATTCTTTGATATAACATCGAAACAAAATTGTGGTATCTTATCACGGGTTTCCATATAAATCAAGGAAAAATTTCTCATATATTTTGCAGCAGTCTCTTGACTGTCTTCATAAGGCATGCTATCACGTTCTATAGTTTTGGTTATTTGAAATGGCATGCATTTTATAATGAAGGGAGTTGGATAATTTTTTAGATAGAGTAAACGAAGACTCATTTCTTTATTTGTTAATAAACCTTCATTTACACTATGGTCAATATCTACAGGGGAAGTTCGTAGACCTTCATAGTGTACTTTCTTTACACGGCCGAACCATTCCTTGCCGTTTTCCAAATCAAAATATCTTGCAATGTGGTCTAGTAAATAATATGAACCAGAACGAGGGGTACATACTAAGCAGAGTTTTTGAACCATGTCTTTATTTCCTCATAATTATAAAATACACTTTTGTAGTTAATGCCTAGAGATTTCGTTATTTTTATAGTAACTGTTTCACTTTGTTTTAGTTTGTAGTGATGGTCTAATTCCTCACAAACTATTTGTTGATTACTTAAAAAATCCTCATATGCAATTAACATTTCTTCACTAGGCATCCCATATTTTTCATATAGTGACCAAAACTCATGCATCTTCAAAGAGAATCTTTCAAACTCTTCATATTTTGCTACAAAGGAATTTGATGCTAAATGGGGCCTATCATTTTCATTTGTAATATGATTAACCTTTGTTCTTAGACGAGCAACATGACTTAGAAATTGAGTTACTATATCTTTTCTATATAACCATATACAAGGCATATCCGAATAAATAGATTGCTCTAATACATAGTGTGGAAGTATTTTTAATAGGTGTGGTTTTTGTGCGAAGTCAGTAGTATCTATGTCTTTATATAAATTATGTTTTAACCAAGATTTGCTGTCCTGTAAACCGAATTCATTACAAAGATATCTACGAAAAAATGTTGACCCACTTCTGGATGTTGCCACAATACCAATTCTCATACTAATATATATAAGGTATGTATAAAGAATTTAGTTGCGTTATATATTCGCCCACATTTGACGTAATTTATCCTGTCTGGAATGATAAGTTGTGGCCTGGTAGAAAGAGCAAGATAGAATCTAGAAGTTCTTTATACTGGAATCCATCATCTTGGTATGAGTGGGGAAATGTTTCTTTAACAAAAAAGAAAGATTTGATATGGCAATTTGAACCAACATTCTATTGCGCTCAGGCACGAAATGAGATTATAGCAGTTAATAGTGGTTTTAGGACAGATAATGACATATATCGTTCTAGAGGATTGTGGGTAGACCCTAAATATAGGGGAAGAGGTCTATCAACAATATTGTTAGAAAGAACAATAGACCAAGCAAGAAGGGAAAAATGTAAATATATATGGACTATGCCTAGGGAAAATGCTGTCCCTGCTTACGAAAAGGTGGGTATAAAACAAATAGGTAATAAGTGGTTTGATGAACAAGTAGAGTTTGGGCCTAATTGTCTCTCTGTTCTAAAATTATAAATAATTTAAAAAGGATAAGCCATGGCAACCCCAACAACAAAAGCAACATTTAAAAATTATTGTCTACGTGCTTTGGGTTATGGAGTTATTGATATTAATGTATCAGATGACCAAGCGGATGACCGTATAGACGAAGCTCTACAATATTTTGCACAATACCATTATGACGGCATTGAGAGGATGTATCTTAAACATCTTATTACCACTGCTGATGTTACAAGAGCTCGTTCAGATGCAACTGTTACTGCAACGGACACTGTAGATAGTTCTGTTACTGCTGATTGGAAAGAAGGAAAGAACTGGATTCCAGTTCCCGACTCTGTTCTCGCTGTAGTACAAGTATTTCCATTCGATGAAAGTTCAACATCTAATATGTTTGATGTACGATATCAATTACGTCTAAACGACTTATATGATTTTTCTTCTACATCAGTAATCCATTACGACTTAACAATGAAACACCTAGATTTCCTACAACACATCTTAGTAGGTGAAACAGCATTACGATTTAATCAACATCAAAACCGTTTGTATCTTGATATGGATTGGGAGAATGATGTAACAGCAGACCAAGATTATATTGTAATTGAATGTTGGAGAAAAGTAGACCCAGCATCGTATGCAGATATTTACAATGATATGTTCTTGAAACGGTATGCTACTGCTCTTATTAAAGAACAGTGGGGTGCTAACCTCTCTAAGTTTAATGGTGTTGCAATGCTTGGTGGTGTTACCATGAACGGAGAAACCATTTATTCACAGGCAATAGAAGAAAAACAACGATTAGAAGAACAAATTCAACTTGCATATGAATTACCACCTATGCATATGGTAGGATAAAATGGCTGTAAATAGTGCATTTCATACAAGTGGGTCAGCTGCTCTCACTACAGAAAAGAACCTTTATGCAGATTTAATTGCAGAGGCAATTCAAATATATGGTCATGATGTTTATTATCTTGACCGTACTGTTACTGCAAAAGATGATATTTTTGGAGAAGACCAACTTTCCAAATTTACTACTCAAGCAAAAATAGAAATGTATGTAGAAGATGCAGAAGGTGGTTATCAAGGACAAAGAGAGCTTATGTCTCAATTCGGTTTACAAAACCTTAGTGAGATAACCTTTGTTGTAAGTAAAAATAGATTTCAAGATTTAACAAAACAGTTTACTATAGAGAGTGGTACAGATACCCTATCTGGTTCTATTTTATTAGAGTCTGGTACGTTGGACAGCGATGTTGTAGATATATCGTCTTCATTTGAAAGTGGATATATGATTGCAGAAAGTTCACCTACAGATTCCGATAGGCCGCAAGAAGGGGATTTAATATATCATCCAACATTAAGTAAAGTATTCCAAGTTAATTTTGTAGACCACGATGACCCATTCCACCAGTTGGATAATAATCCTGTATACAAAATGAATTGCAGACTATTCGATTACAGTTCAGAAGTTATTGACACTGATATTGCTGCGATAGATGCTATCGAAGATGACCATTCAATTAGTGCTATGGCTTATCAGATGACACTTGAACAGTCTGCTGCAGTAAATGAAAATATCCGACTTGAAATCGGTATAAGTAGTAATGGGGATCAAGGACTTCTACTTGAAGAAACAGATGGCGATAACGTCATTGGTGAAAATGATTCGAGTAGTGTTGGTACGAATATCCTTCTTGAAGACGGACATTCATTCCTATTACATGAGGAGTATGCAGTTGGAGATGGAACGGTTGACAAAACTGCTCAGAACGAGATTTTTGATGCCGCCGATGATACTATATTAGACTTCACTGAAAAAAATCCATTTGGTGATGCTGGAGGCACATAATGCTAGGACAACAATTTTATCACGAAACAATACGAAAAGTAGTTGTTGCATTTGGAACAATGTTCAACAATATACAATTAGTTCGTAAAGATAATAGTGGAAACATTATTCAAACAATGAAAGTTCCACTTGCTTACGGGCCGAGAGATAAGTATTTAACTCGGCTTGATGACGATGCAGACCTTACAAAATCTGTTGCGGTTACTTTGCCACGCATAGGGTTTGAGATTAATAATCTTACATATGACCCAACTCGTAAACTAAACCGTGTACAAAAATTTAAAAAGGTTAAGGGCGATAAGAATGACCAATTAGATACACAGTACATGCCTGTTCCTTATAACCTAGAGTTTACTTTGTATATTATGGCAAAACAATCTGAAGATGCTCTTCAAGTTGTTGAACAAATTTTACCCTATTTCCAACCCGATTATACTATTACAATTAATGATATGACAGATATGGGAATAAAGAAAGATGTTCCTATTGTACTGAATAGTATTTCTTATGAGGATGACTATCAAGCAGATTTTCAAACTCGTAGGGCTATTATCTATACCCTATCGTTTACTACAAAATTCTATCTATATGGGCCTGTTACTTCTAGTTCAATTATTAAAACTGTACAGGTTGACCAATATACAGATTTACCTGACAAGTCACCTAAGAGAGAACAACGATATAAGGTTACACCTGATCCTGCTACTGCTGATGCAGATGATAACTTTGGATTTAATGAAGTTAGTTCATTCTTTGAGGATGCAAAAAGTTATGATTCAGAAAGTGGGACTGATAAGTGATAAAAAAAGTTGATGAAGAATTGGGCGTGTCCTCTGGACATAACTCAGAAGGTGGTTTTGAAGTTGTTGAAGAAAGTAATCCTCGTTTTCATATGGCAACTGGTGCTGGATATGAAGATTTCCATCCAGAATTATCAAAAGAAAAAACTGCTGTAATAAAGAGAACACAACAAAGTCATGAAAAGGATATTGATAACGATTATGACTACCAAAGACAAAACTTCTACAACTTGGTCGAAAGAGGAAATGATGCTATTGAAGGAATTCTTGAACTCGCTAAAGAGTCGGAACATCCTAGGGCTTACGAAGTGGCGGGAAACCTTATTAAACAAGTTTCGGAAGTTACGGAAAAATTAGGACAACTACAAACTAATATGAAAAAGTTAAAAGAGTTGCCTGATGATGCACCTAAGAGTGTTACAAATGCTTTATTTGTTGGGAGTACTGCTGAATTGCAGAAAATGTTAAAACAAAAGTAATATAATGGAGTTGATAAGTGTCTATATTATTCAAAGGTAATTTTGGAGAAGTTTGGCGTGAAGAACAGTTAACATATTTAGGCAAAATGGTCAATTGTCCTGTGCCGATAGACCGAACTAATCATCTAAACAAATTTCATAAAAATTTCGCACCTATACCTACAGATTTTTCTGATGCACAGTCATGGGAATATTGTTGTTATACTCGAGCAGAACAATTGTGGAATATTGGTAAACCCATAACACTATTTTGGTCAGGCGGTATTGATAGCACTGTTGCGTTTCTTACTCTAAGGGATACGATGGCTATCACAGATACATTACATATAAGATACACACAAGAATCAATTGATGAGTTTCCTAATTTATATGAAGACATAAAAATGTTTTCATCTCCTATACCATCAAATAATTTTTTTGATTTATCGGCATTAGACCCTGACCATGTATTTGTTACAGGAGAATGTGGTGACCAAGTTTTCGGTAGTGATGTTTTAGAAAAACATGCAGATGAATTAAATGAGACTTGGGATAGTGTTTTGAATTGGGATATACTTTGGCCTTCTAATAAAATTAATAAACAACCAGATGAAAATATTCGATTAAAAATGTATGAAGTAATAGAAAAACATATTGATCGTTGTCCTATAAAGCTTGAAAATGTTTTTGATTTGTTGTGGTGGATTAATTTTTCTATTAAGTGGGAGTATGTGAATAGAAGGATATTTGTATTATTTTATAAGAATATAAACCTACATAAGAACTATAGTTTTTTTAATACACAAGACTTTCAAAAATGGTCTTTGGCAAATCATTCAATAAAACATAAAAATACTTGGATGACATATAAACAACCAGCAAAAGATTTTATTAAGACTGTTACTGGTGATATAGAATATCAAAGAAGTAAATTAAAAGAGGCCTCTTTACAAAAACTCATGAATGATGATTTAAGAGAAGCCCGTTGGGGTGTTAGCACTGAAACAGGTTATACACACCATAAAGATAAAATATTTTTACTATTAGACGATGGAAGATTTTGGAAATATAAAAATTCAGATAAAATTCCAAATGAAGTCGTAGAGGAGTTGAGAATTGTATAACACAAAACTTATACCTGTTGGAGAAAACCGTTTCATACAATCGGGAAAAGATGAATTGTATTCTTATGTAGTTTATGTTGGAGATCATACCATCCATATAAATTCTGGTGACAGTGCATGGTATTATACAGAAGACCAAAAGTATGCTATGACTATTAGAGGAAAAGGAGATATTCATAGTAAGCATTGTTGTACTGTTATAAGGGGGTACTCACCACCAAATAGAAAAGTAGAAATACTTAATACAAACCTTCCTTATATTAATGGGTGTTCTACGGAATCTCTTGTTCCTCCTATTCGATTGGGTGACCCTACAATGCAAATTTTGTATATGCCCAAACATAGTTCAGAACAGGAAGAACACATACATTCGACTGCAAGAGTGGTTCATATTTTGGAGGGAGAAGCCCTTTGTGTCGTAAACGGATACGAAGAATACCCGTTGAATGGCGGAGACACATTAATACTAGATAAGATGGTTACCCATCATTTTGTTACAAATGAAAGTTATTTGTTATGTAGTCCATTGCATATATTCAGTTCTTCGGCATCAGAATATAATCATCCTATGTTTAATGGAACACACTTAACTAATAAATAAGGTTATGAATGATTCAGTATACCTAGGCAATCCTAATCTAAAGAAAGCCAATGTTCAACAAGAATGGACAAAGGAAGAGCTTGAGGAATATGCCAAATGTATGAAAGACCCTATATATTTTATTCAACACTACATTAAGATTGTATCGTTGGATGAAGGTCTTGTACCGTTTGAATTGTATGATTTCCAAAAGGAAATGGTAGGAACATTTCATAATAATCGTTTTACGATATGTAAACTTCCTAGACAATCAGGCAAATCTACGACAATTATTGCATATCTATTACATTATGTTTTATTTAACCCTACAGTAAATGTTGCTATTCTTGCGAATAAGGCAGCAACTGCTAGGGATTTATTAGGGAGATTACAACTTGCATATGAACACTTACCGAAATGGCTCCAACAAGGGGTTATGTCATGGAATAAAGGAAGTCTTGAGCTCGAAAATGGATCGAAAATCTTGGCTTCGTCTACTTCTGCTAGTGCTGTTCGTGGCGGTTCATACAACATCATTTTTCTGGATGAGTTCGCCTACGTTCCAAGCAATGTGGCAGAACAATTCTTTAGTTCAGTTTATCCTACAATAAGTTCTGGTAAAACCACCAAAGTAATGATTGTTTCTACCCCACATGGTATGAACATGTTCTATAAACTATGGGTAGATGCAGAAGAGGAGAGAAATGAGTATATCCCAATTGAGGTACATTGGAGCGAAGTTCCTGGCCGTGATGAGAAATGGAAATCACAAACAATCAAAAATACTTCTGAATCACAGTTCAACACAGAGTTTGAATGTGAGTTCTTGGGTTCTATCGACACACTTATCACGCCTGCAAAACTTAAAACCCTTACATATCGACAACCCATACAGTCGAATGCTGGATTAGATATACACGCAAGACCAGAAGAAGGTCACACATATATGTTAACTGCTGATGTATCTAGAGGCACATCAAACGACTATTCAGCGTTTATTGTAGTGGATATAACAGAATTGCCCTATCGTATAGTCGCAAAGTATAGAGATAATGAGATTAAACCTCTACTCTTTCCCCAAAAGATATATGAAATGGCGAGGGTATACAATCAAGCATTTGTTATGATTGAAGTCAATGACATAGGTGAACAGGTTGCAAATGCAATGCAGTTTGACCTAGAATATGATAATTTAGTTATGGCATCTATGAGAGGCAGAGCTGGACAAGTCCTTGGTGCTGGTTTTTCTGGTGGTAAGGCCCAATTAGGTGTAAGAACTACAAAGGCTGTTAAGAAAGTTGGGTGTTCTAATTTAAAACAATTGGTTGAGGATAATAAAATTATTGTAGAAGATTTGGAAATTATATCCGAACTTTCTACATTTATTGTTAAAGGCCAGTCATTTGAAGCAGATGAAGGTTGTAATGATGACCTTGTTTCTTGCTTGTTTATGTTTGGGTGGGCAACAGACCAACAATATTTTAAGGAATTAACCGATGTTGATGTTAGGATGCAGATGGTAAAAGAAAATCAAGATGCATTAGAACAAGACATGGCGCCGTTTGGATTTATTGTAGATGGATTAGAAGATGAAAATATAGGTCAAATGGTAGATGAATACGGAACTAAATGGAATCCCGTAGTAAGAGATGGTTCTGGAAGTTGGTAAAAACCTATATAAGTTCTATTAAGTCATTATCAAGTTTAATCCAACAATTGGAACAAAGTATCTTTGAGTCATTAATTAATTTAATAACTTCTTTTTGACTTTCTGAGTTTGTTCCTACTCTTTTGGATAATTTGCGAATACCACTGTCATGGGGGTAAAATTTGAGACATACAGTTTCACTTTCGCCACAGTGACCACAACTTTGATCTTTAAGATGTTCATTGAGTGAAGCAACACGTTTTCTATAGTTACGTCTTGCTACTTTCTTGATAGTTTCTTTATATTTTTCATAATGTGCATTTGTCATACATTTATTTATAAGATTTATAACATATAAAACGGGGTTTTGAAAAGTTCGTTTTTATAAATAATCTAAGAACAACAACTTCTATTAACCATAAGGAGTGAAAAGATGGGATTTTTAGTTTCTCCCGGCGTTCATGTTCGTGAAATTGACCTTACAAACATTGTTCCCGCTGTTGCCACCACGATTGGTGCTATGGCAGGCCCGTTTGCAAAAGGCCCAGTTTCGGAAGTAACCACAGTTGGTTCAGAACAGGAATTAGTCGATATATTTGGTAAACCTAACGGCTCAAATTTTGAGTGGTGGTTTACAGCTGCAAATTTTTTGCAGTATTCAGATCAATTAAAGGTTGTTCGTGCTGAATCCGGCCTAGTAAATGCTGTTGCAACTGGTACTGCTATCCTAATTCGGGATACAGACCATTATTCTGCAGCATATGCTTCTGGTCAAGCCTCCGTAGGTGAATGGGCTGCTCGTACCGCTGGTACACACGGCAATTCTATTGGGGTTTCTATGTGTGGTACTGCTACTGCATATGAACAGGGACTCAGTTCAAACAATCGTGTTAATGGTGCCGGTTCTTCTGGTGCTACAACTATTGCGGTTGATGATGCAGATGCTTCAGGCTATGCATTTAATGTTGGTGACTTGATTTCTTTCTCAAGTGCTGACAACGCAACAATCACAAATCATGCCGAACTTGCTGGACATGAAGGTATTGAGTATGAAGTAACTGCAATATCTACAAATACACTGACAATTCGTCAAAAAGATGACGTAAACGCTAAAGGACTTGCTGCTGCTGTTGCAGATGACAGTTATATCCGTAGGCGTTGGAAATTTTATGACTTGTTTGATGCTGCTCCAGGCACTTCACAGTGGGCAACAGATAATGCTCGTGGTACTGCTGATGAAATGCATGTTGTAGTTTATGATACAACTGGTGATATTACTGGTTTTGATAACGATGTTGCTGGTCAACGCACCAGTTCAGTTCTTGAAGTTTTCGGTAATCTTTCCAAAAATCCAAGTGCAAAAACTGCTCAGGGTGGTACAAACTACTATCCAGATGTAATTTATGCACAATCACAGTATGTTTACTGGATGGATCATAACAGTGCTGGTTCCAATTGGGGAACAGACACAACTTCTGCTTATACTGCTGTTAACACACCGTCTGCTACTGCTCTTGGAAGTGGTACAGATGATTATAGTGTTACTGCTGGTGAGTTAGAAACTGCTTATGACCATTTCAAAGATACAGAAAGTATTGATGTAAACCTTGTACTTGCTGGGCCAAGTTCTGGTGTTGCGGATACTGCTGCTGCGATGGATACACATGGAACCATGATTACAGACCTTGTTGAAGAACGTAGGGACTGTGTTGGTTTTATTTCACCTTATCGTTCTGCAACAGTTAATGTTGCTAGTTCCAATACTCAAACGAAGAATGTTAAAGAGTCATTTGACTTGCTTCCTTCTTCTTCCTACATGGTATATGACAGTTGCTACAAGTACATGTATGATAAGTATAATGATGTTTATCGTTATGTACCAATGAATGGTGATACTGCTGGACTTTGTGTACACACCGATAGTGTTGCAGACCCTTGGTTCTCTCCTGCTGGATATAACCGTGGTAACGTAAGAGGTGCAATTAAACTTTCTTACAATCCTAAGAAGTCTGAACGTGACCAACTTTATCGTGCAAGGGTTAACCCTGTAACGAACTTCCCTGGCCAGGGTGTGGTTCTCTTTGGAGATAAAACTGCTCTGACTAAACCAAGTGCATTTGACCGTATTAACGTGCGTAGGTTGTTCTTGGTTCTTGAGAAGGCAATCGCAACTGCTTCTAAATACATGCTCTTTGAATTCAACGATGAATTCACACGGGCTCAGTTTAGGAACATGGTCGAACCTTTCTTGAGGGATGTACAAGGTCGCCGAGGTATCTTTGACTTTAAGGTGGTTTGTGACGGATCGAACAACACAGGTGAAGTAATTGACCGAAATGAATTTATCGGTGATATTTACATTAAACCTGCTCGTTCAATTAACTTTATTACACTAAACTTCATCGCCGTACGAACTGGTGTTGAATTTAGTGAGGTAGGAGGTTAATCATGGCGAATATAGACGATTTTAAAGCACAGTTAATTGGTGGTGGCGCACGTGCTAACCAATTTAAGGTAACAGTTAATACTCCGCCTGGCATTAATACAGGGTTGGAAACAAGGCGCATGAGTTTTCTATGTCGTGCTTCTAACCTTCCTGCTCAAACTTTAACAGAAATTGCTATTCCTTTTAGGGGTCGTAGTATCTACATTGCTGGTGACAGGACATTTGATGAAACATGGTCAACAACATATATGAACGATACGGACTTTATGATTCGTAACGGAATTGAGTTGTGGATGAACGGAATCAATGACCTTGCAAACAACACTGGTGTTGTTGCTCCTTCTGATTATCAGGCAGACCTAACGGTTGAACAACTCGATAGGGATGACTTGGTGTTAAAGACTTATATCTTTAGGAGTGCATGGCCTACTTCAGTTAGTGCAATTGAACTGACTTCAGACCAAGCAGATGCAATTGAAGAGTTTGAGGTAACATGGAGATATCAACATTTTGAAGCTTCGGGCGTAAACTTCTAATATAAACCTACTAAATAGTAGTAATACTAGGAGATATTATGGCTGAACTTTTTGGTTTCCGTATAGAACGGTCAAAAGGAGAAGGGGCTGCTGAACCATCGTTCATCGCCCCAACTCCCGATGACGGCACAATTGACGTTGCCGGCGGCGGTTTTTTCGGACAAATACTTGACACTGATGGTAAAGAACGAACAGATAGCGACCTTATAGGCCGTTATCGTAACATATCTGCACAAGCGGAGTGCGATGCTGCAATTGAGGACATAGTAAATGAATCAATTGTTTCTAATGAGCGTGACCAATCCGTTGCAATTTCTTTAGAAAATTTACCTTATCCAGAAAAAATTAAACGAAAAATTAGAAATGAATTTGATGAAGTTCTAAGACTTTTAGAATTTGATGCCAAAGGTCATGACATTTTTCGTAGATGGTATGTTGATGGACGGGTATTTTATCATAAGATAATTGATAAGAAACAACCACGCAAGGGTATTACAGAATTACGTTACATTGACCCCATTAAAATTAAAAAAGTACGAGAAGTAGAAAAAGAAAAAGACAATAAAACTGGCGTTGAATTAATAAAGAAAGCTGTTGAATATTATATTTACAGCGAAAAGGGACATAACCCAAATATGTCTGGTGGCCAATCAAATGGTCAAGGACTTAAAATTGCAGCAGATGCAATTACATATTGTCCCTCTGGTATAATTGACAGCAACAATGGTCGAGTTATGTCTTATCTTCATAAGGCAATTAAACCAGTTAATCAATTGCGTATGATTGAAGATGCGCTTGTTATCTATCGGATTTCAAGAGCACCAGAACGAAGAATTTTTTACATAGATGTTGGTAATCTACCAAAGATAAAAGCAGAACAATATCTAAAAGATGTTATGAATCGTTATCGCAATAAGTTGGTGTATGATGCAACAACTGGCGAGATTCGTGACGATAGAAATCATATGAGCATGTTGGAAGATTTCTGGCTCCCCCGAAGAGAAGGTGGCCGAGGTACAGAAATTACTACATTGCCAGGCGGTTCTAATCTTGGTGAAATTGACGATATCGTTTATTTCCAGAGAAAACTATACCGCTCACTTAATGTACCGATTTCAAGACTAGAAGCAGAAAATGGATTTAGTCTTGGACGGTCAACAGAGATTACAAGGGATGAACTTAAATTTACGAAGTTCGTACAACGTATTCGTAAGAAATTCACTCCTTTACTTACAGACTTACTTAAAACACAGCTTTTACTTAAAGGTGTAATTGCACCTGATGATTGGAATAATATTCAAGAGCATATCCAATATGATTGGTTAGCAGACGGCCACTTTGCAGAACTGAAAGAAGCAGAACTGATTAATGACCGTATTCAGACACTTGATGCAATTCAATCATATGTTGGAACATTTTTTAGTAAAGAGTATGTACTTAAAAATGTATTACATATGACTGACCATGAAATTCAAATAATGCGTGACCAAATTGCTACAGAAGCTGAGAAAGACCCACTTGATGGTGGTGTTCCAAATGATGGTGGTGATGGTGTTATGCGATATCCGACTGATCCATCTGGTATGGCGGTTGACCCCGAAATGGATGCTGGAGATAGAGCAGCACTTGCGGTTGGTATACCACCAGAGGCAGATGGTAAGGGTTGGGAACCACCAGAGCAAGAACCAGAGCCTCAAGAAGACGAATTTGATAAAAGCATGACAGTGAAAAGGAGAAAAAAATCATGAGTAGAGAATTAATTGATGCGATATCTAATAGTAATAACGTAGAATCTGAAACTGTTTTTAAAGACGTAATGGTTCAAAAAGTAGGAAGCGCATTAGAAGGTAAAAGAAAAGAGCTTGCAAAAGCATATGTGCGTACTCCCGTTAATGCGGAAGAGGACGATGGTTAAATTCGATAGTTTATACGAAAATATTGTGGAAAAGGATGAACATAAGCGTTCTAGGGGATATAAGAAACTTTCTCCGAAGATGAAACAGGCTGTAGATGATATTTTTAATAAAATGGATTCTAAACCTTCAGATTTCCTAAATACTTTTGAAAAGACTATAAAAGATATATCAAAAAAGTACAAAGTTTCCGATAAGGAACTTATGTCATATTTTGAAAAAGAGATGTTGTCAATTTAGGAGTTAAACGATGGCGGTAGTATTACAGGAAATTATCGACAATGATTTTGATTATTTTGTAAAAATAACAACAACCAGTACGAATAGTGCTGCCAGTGTGTTTGATGCGTCTGCAGCTGAGGCTGCTTCAACTGATCCTCGTACCACTATTACGGGTTGTGCTTGGTCAGTTTCTTCGCAGACAGACCTTTTGTGGGATGCGACTAGTAATGTGGTTGCATTGTCTCTAAATGGCAGTGGTAAAGTAGGTTTTGGAGATGGTATGCCATCAATTCCGAATAACGGTGGAAGTGGTGTTTCAGGCGATGTTCTCTTAACTAATGGTTCTGCTTCAGTCGGTACTATTTGGTTACGAATGAGAAAAGTATCTGGTTACACAGTTCCAACTGATAACGAATAAGGAATAAAAAATGGCACATACATTAAAACTGTTTAGTGAGTCTGTAGAAGACCTTGAGTTTGTTACCGAAGCAAAAGAAGATGGCGGTAAGAATTACAAGATTCGGGGCATTTTTATGCAGGCTGACATTAAGAACCGAAATGGGAGAGTATATCCTATGGAAGTTCTTCAAAAAGAGGTTTCACGATACAATAAGAACTTTATTGGTGAAAAACGGGCGTTTGGTGAGTTAGGACATCCAGATGGGCCAACGGTCAATCTGGAACGAGTTTCCCATTTGGTGACATCATTGACACCAGATGGTAAAAACTTTATTGGAGAAGCCAAAATAATGGAAACACCTATGGGCAAAATCGTTAAAAATTTAATGGATGAAGGTGCGAAGCTCGGTGTTTCTTCTAGAGGTATGGGAAGTTTGGATCAAAAAAACGGCGCCAACTATGTTAGAAACGATTTTTATCTTGCAACTGCGGCAGATATAGTAGCAGACCCTTCCGCCCCTAATGCTTTCGTAGAAGGTATTATGGAAGGAAAAGAGTGGGTTTGGGACAATGGGATTATTCGAGAGTCGGAGATTGCGGAGATGAAAAAAAGAATTGACGTAAAAGAGCGTCAAAGAGAGAAGGTAGCAGCTCTTGAGTTTGCTAAATTCCTCAAAAATCTATAATTTATAAATAGTTTATAAATTATTTAATAATTTTAAGGAGACTTATCCAATGTCCGAACTAGATAAGACAATCGAAGAACTAGAAGCGGAAGTTATCGCTGAACTTGAGGAGGCTAAGTCTCCCAAGGACGGTGCAGCTGCTGCTGAGAAGGGTGGAAAACTTGAAGGCGAAGTCCAAGATACGGGCAAGCCTGTAGTTAAACCCGATCAAGGTGACGCTCCTGCTAAGAAAGTCGCTGCTAAAGCGAAAGAAGTTAGCGGAGAGAAACCACAAAAGGGTGAAGGCAAAGCCGATAAACCCCAAAAGCTTGCTGCTGGTGACGAGGTAGAATCAGAGGGTGAAGACCTTGCTGAAGAGCCTAAGACAAAAGCAGATCATCTTGCAGTATTTGAAAAGATGAAAGCTTCACAAGTTAAGGAAATGCTAAAATCCTATCAATCTTCTCTCAAAGAAGAAGAAGAGGAAGAGGATGAAGAAGAAACTGAAGAAGAAGAGTTGAAGAAAGCAAAAGCTGAATCGTATATCAAGGAAATTGATGTTACAGAACATGTCAATGCTCTTGTAAGCGAAGAAGACGAACTTTCTGAAGACTTTAAACATAAGGCTGCAACTATTTTTGAAGCTGCAGTTAAATCCAAAGTAAGGGATGAAGTAGATCGTATTCTTGAAGATATCAAGGAAGAGAAAGATTCCGAACTTGATACATATAAGGACGAACTTACTAATAAAGTTGATAATTACCTCAACTATGTTGTAGAGGAATGGACGAAGGACAATGAGCTTGCAATTGAACGTGGACTTAAAGGCGAAATTGCTGAGGACTTTATTTCCGGCTTGAAACAACTCTTTGAAGACCATTACATTGATGTTCCTGACGAAAAGTATGACGTTTTGGAAGGTCAATCCGATAAGATTGCAGAGTTGGAAGACAAACTTAACGAAGTAATTGAGAGAAATATTAAACTCAAAGAAACGCATGATGTACTTGTAAAAGAACATGTAATCGTTGAAGTTTCAGAAGACTTGGCTGATACTGAAGTTGAAAAACTGAAGTCTCTCGCTGATGATGTAGAATTTTCCGATGAGGAAAACTATCGTGAGAAGTTAAACACTATTAAGGAAAGTTATTTCCCGAAGGTAAGTAGAACTTCAAATATTGATGATGAAACAACAGATGGCACCGCACAGGACGTTGATACGACTGATACAATGAGAAAGTATTTGTCTGCAATCAGTCGTGTTAAAAAGGGCGCCTAGTAAACAACACTATTTTATAAATAGATGTAATAATAACGTAAAAGGAGAAACAAATGTTTCAAACAGAGCATCTACAAGAAAAGTGGCAGCCTGTCCTAGAGCATCCTGACCTTCCAGGCATTGAGGATTCTTATAAACGGGCCGTAACTACTTTGATTTTAGAAAACCAAGAAAAGGCTTTGAATGAAGACAAAGCGTTCTTGACAGAAGCAGTTCCTACAAACGCAACTGGTGCTAACATTTCAAATTGGGACCCAATTTTGATTTCGTTGGTTCGCCGTGCAATGCCTAACCTCATTGCTTATGACGTTTGTGGTGTTCAGCCAATGACAGGGCCGACTGGTCTTATCTTTGCCATGCGTTCCACATTCGCCTCTCAGGATGGTGCGGAAGCGCTCGTTGATCTTGATGTACCACCTGCTAACCAATCTTCTGGCCAGAATAGTGCTGGTGAGTTGGTTGCTGATGGTTCTGGTACTAACCCTGCTGCACTGAACGACAGTCCTTCTGCTGGTACATATACTGCGCCAACAGGTATGACAACTGCTCAGTCAGAAGCTTTGGGTGACAGTTCAGACAACGCTTTCAACCAAATGGCGTTCAGCATTGAAAAGTCCACAGTTACCGCTGTGTCCCGTGCCCTCAAGGCCGAGTACACAATGGAACTTGCACAGGACTTGAAAGCTATTCATGGTCTTGATGCAGAAACAGAACTTGCTAATATTCTTAGTTCTGAAATTCTTGCAGAAATTAACCGTGAAGTTATTCGTTCTTTGTACATTACCGCTGTTAAAGGTGCCCAAGTTAATACAACTACTGCTGGTATCTTTGACCTTGATACAGACTCAAATGGTCGTTGGTCAGTTGAGAAGTTCAAGGGTCTAATGTTCGCAATTGAGCGTGATGCTAATGCGATTGGTCAACAGACTCGTAGGGGTAAAGGTAACATGATTATCTGTTCAGCTGACGTTGCGTCTGCTCTTCAGATGGCTGGTGTACTTGATTACACTCCTGCTCTTAACAACAACTTGAATGTTGATG
>Ga0208919_1000193_pt1 | contig 45311 bp, 39 predicted proteins | sample 4_EtaG_FD_184076 | JGI IMG/M metagenome (GOLD analysis project Ga0208919, IMG submission 184076) | Marine viral communities from the Subarctic Pacific Ocean - 4_ETSP_OMZ_AT15127 metaG (SPAdes) (version 3) | ecosystem: Environmental > Aquatic > Marine > Oceanic | place: Pacific Ocean | collected... | reverse complement strand
GAGGTAGGTAGACTGTACGCAGGAGACTTTGCTTTCTTCCCTTGGAATGCTAACGCAGGGGTAAAAGAGCAGTTTACAGTAACTATAGCTAACACATGGGCTGCAGGAGATACGTTTGAATTTGACGGAGTAAAGGTTGTAGCAGCAAGCTCAACAGTAAACAACATTGCAGCTCAAATAGACAACGCTCAATATCCAAACTGGGTTAGTAGTGTTTCTGGAGCCGTTGTAACATTTGTTTCTAGATACTCTAGAGGTGATTTAGAAATTGATACAAGTGAGGCCGTAAGTACAACAGCGGGTGATGGAACTGGTGCGGTTGCAACAACTGTGGAGGGCACAAAGTCTCAATCAGATATATATATTAAACCTAGTGTTCATACTTCTATGACGTTAGAACACATGTTAATTTACGAATAATGGGAAGTTTAAGAGCAGTTCTATCACTAACTAGTAATGATGTATTATCATCACCAATAAACCTTACTGCAGGAACTAGTATTGTAGCAGATTCTGGAAGCTTAGTTAGAGCTAAGGTTATATCTACGTCTGCTGACGGTAGCACTGCAACTCTCAGAGTTTATGAGGCGAATGACAAGCTAGAGAGAGCTTACCTGTATTTAAGAAACTTAGATACAGAATTAGAAAATTACATATACGTACACAATGACGCTGTTGGTAATGATGACTTTGCTAAGATCGGTGGGGGTGAATTTATGTTTGTCCCTGTAGCGATAGACGGAAAGTTTGAGGTTTACGGCACAAGGACTAATCAACTAATTGAATACGGAGTATTCGGATTAGACAACTCAGCAGTAACTAACACATCAGTAGCATAATAAAATAAAAACATGGCACATCCAAACGAATATTTAGGTAAAGGAGGAATAATTGTAATTGACGAAAATGAAGGTGCGGTGAGCGCCCCTACTGGTAAAGTTTTTTGTGCTATATCAAACACTGGGGGCCTTGATGCAGATGCAAGCAATGGCACCTTCACTGTAAAGGGTAGCGGAATATATCAGTATTTAGGATCAAGCTCTAGTAGCCCTTCTGCAACAAGTCACATAAATCCTACAACGGGATTGCCTTTTACCGCTGAAGACAATTCAGCAGGATACTACGAGGCTGTGGATACATTAGCAGTTACAATGGAAATAGCTCCTGGCCAGACTGTTTACGGTAGATTTAATGAAGTAGATGCTACTGACAGTAATGCTGCAGTCCTGTATCTTACAAACGAATAAAACTAACTAATTAAATATAATGGAAGAACAATTTGAGAAAGCACAGTTTTTCGATTCAGTCGAAGAGCTTGCTCAAGCGCAGCAGCAAGAAATGCCAGCTGCTACACAAGAAGCACCGCTTCAAGAACAAGTAGCTCAAGAACCAACACAAGAGGCGGTTCAGGAGCAAACAACTTACAACGATTATCAGAGTCAGGATCAACCTGAACAGAATATAGAGTATTCAGATGAAGAAGTTGAGAGCGAAGTATTATCATATCTAAGCGAAAGGCTTAACAGAAATATTTCTTCTTTTGACGATCTCTCTGAAGCAGAGCAAGAGGCTCGCGAAATAGACGAAAGAGTGTGGGCGATAGCTGAGTTTGTAGAAAAAACAGGCAGAGGCCCAGAAGAATGGTTTAACTATCAATCACTAAACACATCCGAAATGGATGATGTAACAGCAATCCGAGTGGACATGGCTGCAAGATATCCAAACCTTTCTGTGGACGAAATCGACACTTTACTTTCAGATAAATACAAGACGAACACCGAGTTGTATGACGAGGACCAAGTACGTTTAGCGAACCTTCAGCTTAAAATAGACGCTCAAGAAGCTCGTAAAGGCATTGAAGAAATAAGAGAAACTTATGCTGCCCCAGAGGTTCGAGAGCAAACATCAGAAGATTTTATTGATGAAGAGTGGTTAAGCGAAATGCAACAAGAAACTACAGACATGGAAGGCTTAGAGTTTGATCTAGGCAACGGGAGTAGTTTCACCTACAGTATTAATGATCAATACCGTAACACTCTTATAGATAAAAATGCTAACATTGATGACTTCTTTGATGACTATATCGACCAGAATGGTAACTGGGATCACGATACGTTTAACTCTCATAGAACGCTTATCGACAACATTGATGCTATCGTAAGCTCAGCTTACAATCAAGGTGTTGGTGACGGACAGAGAGGGCTTGTAAATAAAGCCGCTAACATATCTACTGAAACCCCACAGCAGTCTGGTCAAAATCAGCCAAACCCACTTGCAGAGCAGGTGACAAACATCTTAAATCAAAATAGAAATAAGATGACGTTTGGTAATTTTTAACTTAGAAAATAATATGAAATAATGGCTAATTTATCTTCAAATAGAGGAACTAACATTCCTTTTATTGATAATACTACGTCTGGAGCAGGAAACATTGCTGGTAATCAACCATCATACAGAATCTCCCCAGAGACGTATACAACACTAGACAACCTTATTAAGACTACTAAGGATGTTCACATGCCTCAACTTGTTGAGACTTATGGAGATCAAGGTATCACAGGTTTCTTAAAACTAACAGGCGCTATCAACGCTGGTGGATCATCTGATGAGATCAACTGGTGGGAGATTGGTCGTCGTCACGAGCTTCTAACTTACACTGGAGGTAATACAACTATTGACGCTTCAGGATCTGACTTCGTTGACATCACTGACAGCGGAGTTACTTCTAAAGTTCAGGTTCAAGACGTTCTTATGGACGAGTCTTCAGGTGTGCGTTTTATCGTACAGAGTGGAGGATTCGGAACTGGAACAGCGACGACTGTACGTTTAGTTCGTCTTGACGGAGCTGACGTTGCAGCTGCTGACATCGATGCTACTAACGGAGGTAAGCTAATCCATATCGGTAACATGTACGCTCAAGGTACTAATCAACCTACAGCGTTTGCTGATATCGGTATTCGTAAGTTTACTAACCCATTTATGATTGTAAAGGATCGTTACGAAGTAAACGGATCACAAGCAACTAATATTGGTTGGGTAGACTTAGGTGGTGGAAACTACCGTTGGTACATGAAGGGTGAGCAAGAGGCTCGCGCTCGTTTTGAAGATCGTCGTGAGTTAATGTTACTCTTCGGTCAAAAGCGTGCTCATGGCTCTGGTTCTGACAGCGACTTTACTAACGAATTTGCTGGATCTGAGGGTTACTTCTCAGCTATCGAAGATCGTGGTATCGTAATGCAGAACTCTAAAGCAAACCCAATGGATTCTTTCGCTGAGTTTGATGACTTGATTTTAGAGCTTGATAAGCAAGGTGCACCTTCTGAGTACGCTATGTACGTAAACAGAAAGCAAGACCTAGCTATCGATGACATGCTTGCATCAGGTATCTCTGCTGGAGTAACTGCTGGTCTAGCTGGACAGTTTGGAGCATTCAATAACGATGCTGACATGGCTATCAAGCTTGGATTTAAGTCGTTCACTCGTGGTGGGTATACATTCCACAAGCATGATTGGAAGCTACTAAACGATCCAACTCTTTTAGGAAACAACGGTTTAGTACAAGGAGCTATGGTACCAATGACACAAGTTACGGATGCTCGTAGCGGAATGAAGGCACCAGCTCTAGCTATGTACTACAAAGAAGCTAACGGATACTCACGCGAAATGGAGCACTGGGTAAGCGGCGGTGGAGTTCTAGGTCACACAAACAACGGAGACGTTGGTACTGACCAGGCTGTATTCCACTACCGTTCAGAGATCTCTCTATGTACTCGCGCTGCAAACCAGCACGTAATGCTTAAGGCTTAATTGTTTATTGTTTAACTTTTAAATCTTAAGAATTATGGCTAAAAGCGGAAAATACTTATACTGGAACACTGGAGAAGGAGCTAACGCTACTGGTGAAGCTGTCGCTATTCCTGCTGAATCTTTCAGAGGAACTGACTGCGGAAGCGGTGTATTAGATCTATTCTTTGAGCCTTTTTCAGGCACCCAGGCAAATAGAATGAAGGTAACACTATCAGTTGCAGACGGTAAGCAAATCGCAGTTGCAAAAGCAATCGCTAATGCTGTCGCTACAATGAACGCTGGTGTCCTAGTACTTGCTGACGATGATAATAGCGTGTATTTACACTCTGATATTACAGCAGTTTCGGACTCTAGTGCAGTTGATGCAGCTTAAAATTAGAAATCATGACTGGAAAATTTTTATACTTTAACATAGGTGATGGAGATGGAGCTAGCGGAGATTTTGCAATCTTTCCTGTTGACAAGTTCAAGGGGTTTGATGCTGTATCTGGAGCTCTAAACATGCTTTTTGAAGCAAGAGAAGGTAATGCTGATCTTGATATTGTTGCTTTAACTGTTGCTGATACTAATCAACATGACGTTATTCAAGCGGTTGCTAAGGCAATCTCTACTATGAATGCTGGTGTTTTAGATGTCTGTGATAAGGACAATAGTTTGTTCTTACACGAAGCAATTACTGACTGCACGATTACACTGCAGGCATAATGACTAACGCGAAAGGGCTTCGGCCCTTTTGCATTTAACTTTTTAATAAACGAAAATAATTTTTAGAAAATATGAATGAGCTAATTCTTTCAAAATTAGAAGTAGGAACACTAGACGCAAGTACTAACGACTTATCTGCAGTAACTAGAGGTTTTCAAGTAGCACCTGTTACTATGACTCCAGCTGCTACAGTTACTGTTAATGCTGCCGATCATAGTGGTCGTCCGCTTCTTATAGAATCTATTGCTACGGGTAGCGGTGCAGATAATTACGTCTTACCAACTCCTAGCTTTATCGGAGAAACTTACAACTTTATGTGGAGCGCTATTATTGCAGATGGAGATAACTTGATCTTTAGATCAGCTTCTGCAGATGGCCTTACTTTTACAGGAGGTTTCTTAGACTTCGATACTGACGATGCAGGTGTAGCTGGTTATGTAATTTGCCACCCTACAAGTGCTGATGATGATAGGTTGACTATTACAGATCCAGAAAACTTTAATATTACGTTCATGGCAACTAGTTTGACTAATTACCACTGCACTGGATATATTATGTCTACGGGTACTGCTTCGGCGTTTGATGATCAATAATAATCATTAATAACTACTATGAGAAAGGGGCTTCGGTCCCTTTTTCTTTTCCCGTATATTTGTACTATGCTTAAATATTTGTTTTTTCAAAATAATACGTTAGATTCAAGCACATATCCTAACGACTCAGCACTTCTGCCTGCTGCAACTCTTGTAGATATGCAAATCAGTGCAGACGGTACAGATCTAACATTATCATTCGACAGTTTATTACAAAGTAAAGGTGTTAATTACTCTATAGTTCTTTCAGTCACAGAGGATTCTGGTAGAGAAGCAATGCAGGCTATATCAGAAGAAATAGTTTTTGGTGATGAACCTTTTATTACTATTGCAGATGAACATAATTCGGAATTTATTCATGCTGATATAACTGCTGTAGAAACAACATTAGACGGAAGTTTTCAATAATGGCTATTGATCCAAATAAAAAGTTTTTATATATAAACAGGGATAGTGGTAGCGATGAGATGGATGAAGCTTTGTGCTTCCCTGTATCTAGCTTTATAGGTGCTGAAACTCAAACTAGTGCTATAATTGATTTGTATTTTAAAGGCTCTAAAGGTGCAGATGCAACAGTTGTTAGGGTTGTTCATGAACAGCATGGTCTTATAAAGACGTTCTATAAAAATCTTGTAGACGAAATAAACTTTGGGGAAAATGCTTTTATAAATATATACGATCACTCAAGAAGAACTACATTTCCGTCTGATGTTAGCTTTAACATGTCGAAGGATGTACAGCCTACATTTACTCTACAAGACACAGACTTTATAGTAGCTGGTGATAATTTAACATTTGATAGCGTACAGCTAACTGGCATACAAACATCTTCAGAGTCATTTGCTAATAACGATGTTAGCTTAATGACATCAGCAGCCATTCAAGATCAAATTCTTGCAGACGCTCCAGCTGTAACTTTAGCTGGAACACCAGACTATATTACTATATCAGGTCAAGAGATTACAAGAAATCAAATTGACTTGACTGCTGATGTAACAGGAACGCTACCTGTTGCTAATGGAGGTACAGGAGCTACATCTTTAACAGATAACGCTTTCTTAATGGGTAGTGGTACGTCTGCTATTGAAGCCTCTCCTCATTTAAGATATAGTGAGCCTAGCTCAAATGCAGAATTGTTTACTTTTGGTGATGACAATTCATCAACAGTTACAATAAGTACAGACAATCAAGCATCTCTAAACTTAACCGTAGATGCAGCTTCAGGAACCACCGATACTGACGGTGGTGATTTAGTGCTCAGTTCTGGAGGGTCTACTGGTTCTGGAGATCCAGGGGATATTATTTTTAGAACTTGTGCAAGCTCTAGCTCAGCTCCAGGTACGACAATACAAAATAGCGTTACTGAAATAATGAGGCTTGAGCAGGGGTCTCTTACTATTCAAAGTTCAAATACCAGTGCCCCATCTTTTATATTAAAAAGCACAGGTAGTAATGTGAATACTGGTCATAGTATTCAGTTTGTTAGAGATGAAGGTGATGCAGGTGCATCTGGGGATATTCTAGGGATAATACAATTTACAGGTGATGATGCTGGTCAAAATCAAACCGACTATGCTAAACTTTTAGTAACTACTGATGTTGCTACTGGTGGTCAGGAGTCTGGTAAAATAGAACTACAAGTTGCAAGTCACGATGCTGAGCTTGTAACAGGCTTGTCTTTAACTGGAGGTAGCGCAGAAGACGAAGTTGACGTAACAATAGGTAATGGCTCTTCTTCGTTAACTACTGTAGCTGGTGATGTGAGTATCGGAGGTCGTTTGGCACTTGACAGTGTTAATGTACAATATATTCAAACTTCTAGCGAATCGTTTTCAGATAGCGACACTACCTTAATGACTTCGGCTGCTATTGATGATCGTATTAACGCTGCTGGTGGAGGTGGTATTGCTTTTGATGGATCTACAGCGAACGGTGTTTTAACTTATAAAGACGCAGACGAAGCTACTGTTGAAGCTAATTTAACGTATGATGGTGATGATTTAACGTTAACGTCTAGCACTGCTAGCAAACCAGTTCTTAAAATGCAATCAACGCATTCGCATCAAGGTAGAGCTGCAGAGTTAAGATTTGTAAAAGATGCCGATGATACTACTAACGGAGAAGCTCTTGGATTTATAACTTGGTTTGGCGATGATGACGCAGGTAACAACCAACAGTTTATAAAAATAAAAGGTGAGATTGAAGAGTCTGGAAGTGGAAATGAAGGTGGCAAACTTACTATTATGGTTGCGTCGCATAATGGTTCAGAAACACAAGGTTTAGTTGTTGAAGACGGAGATGCGAGTGGTGAGGTTGATGTAACTTTAGGTAATGGTGCTAACTCAATAGTGACATGTCCAGGTAAATTAGTTGCAAAAACTATACAGTGTTTTTCTGCAAACTTTTTTGATGATCTTGGAACAACAAAACATTACGTGCCTTTAAGTACACAAAGTACTTCAGAGCAGACAAGCGACGGTAATACTTTAGTAGATTTTTTAGCCCCATGTGATCTTTCAATACGTGAAGTTATGTTGAAGTTACCTGGTGTTACAACTGGAAGTGGTGACATAACAGTTGGTATAGAAACTTCTAACATTGGATCAAGTGTATTTACTAAAAGTGCAATAGAAACTGAAACAGTATCAGTTACATCTGGTAATGATAATGATATTGTTCATTTTAGATTTGACGAAGTAACTCACGCAACACTAGGTCAAAATGTTTCTGTTTCAATACAAAGTGATACAGATTTAAGTAGCTCGCAAAACTGGTATGTAAATGTAATAATGGAGTTAGACTGGAATACTATGCACACAGGCTCTAGTTCAGTACAAACAAGTTAAAATCACACACTAACGTAATAGCTTTATATTTGTAAAATGACAAGAAAGTTTTTTCTTATACGTAGGTTTGAACCTGTTGGCACAACAAAAAGGTTTTCAGAGAATGGTAAAGATTTATCTATACTAGCAATACCTTCTGATCAGGTTTCTTTTATTTCTGCTGGAGCTGGGGAAGTAAACATTACTTTTAACAATGCAGGCATGTATGAAGATAATGCTCTATTTGTTGGTGACTCTATAGAAAAAACCAATATATCAATAGCTTGCCAAGAAGGTGAGGAGATGAACCTCATAGAATCTATGATAGGGTTTATGTCAAAAGATGATGGTAGGCTAGTTATGAGGTTTGATGCTGTAGATAATGTGTCTTCTTTTAAGCAGGCTATAGTACAATCATCCTCTGACTTGGTTGCTAAGATAAAATCTCAACCTACGGAGATGGTGTCTCAAAAGATAAGTTCTGGTGATGTTGCTAATAGATTTGCAAATATTATAGGGGAAATAAACTTCGGGACAAGAGAGAACAAGCCATTTATAGACTACAACCATCAAAGCATGTATCCTGTAGACAATACAGATATTGTCGCTGTAGTTGCTGCTGTTATAAAAAACGCAGGGACAGGCGGTGCGGCGTATGATATATCAGGAGGTACTGGTTCTGTAACAACACAGACTGAGGCTACTGCCGCTGCAACAGGTTTAGGACAAATATGCACGCAGTTTGCTGTAAACTCGTTTTTAGATGTACCAGACGTTACAATAAGGGATGACTATACAATGTACTTTGTTATTGGGGATCCTGGGTCTGGATCTAGTGGTAATGGGTTTGGAGTTCTGTTTGGTGATGATGCAGGGGAGACAACAGGTTTTTCCGTTATAGGTAATCCTGACACATTCTCTATGAGGCATGACGGACTAATTGGAGATCCTTTTAAAATAAAAACATCTTCGTTTCAAAACGGTACATCATCGTACAAGTTTCCAGATAGGTCAACACAGACTGGTATAGGTGAAAGGCAGTTTTGTTATGTATTCGTGATTAGAAGAGATAAAGATTTTAATATGTATCTTTACAATCACGAAGGAGATCTAGTAGCTTTTGTACCAGCCTTTACGGTTACATCAACTGTTAGATCTAAAATATCAGAAGCAAAAGAACAAAAACAAATTAAATCTAAAACATATAAAAGTAAAGAAGAAGTACGAAGCGAACAATCAAATAGAAAAGCTCAAAAGCAGGGGTACAGCACCGCCTTAAGTGCAACAGGTGTAACTCAAACACAAGCCCCTAAATCTAGAAAAACAAAAGTAACAGAGGGAGCTCCTGGAAGAACGGATGGCAACCTTTTAATACAGCAGCTAGGATCCGCAGGTAGTAATGTTACTGATAGCTTTTCATTAACTCTTGGTAGATTTGGAATCATTAAGAGGGATACTGGTGATGCGTTTTGCTCTCAATTAGCACAAGACTTGTACGCTTTGTACAAGCCAACAGCATAAATTAAATTAAATACATTATGACTAAACAAACAAGAAGGGCTTCTGGTCGCCCTAAAGCACCAGCTCAAGAAGCAGTTGTAGAATCTCCTGTAATGGAGGCACCAACCGTATCAAAAGAAGTAGTAATGGAAGAGCTGGATAAACCAGCACCGCCTCCACAACCTAAGAAGAAATCATCTTTGAAAAGAGAGGTTAGAGAAACAGGCGCTGCAGAATATATGATACCTGGTAAAGCTGGTATAGTTTATATGCTGCCTCAAAAAGGTGTTACTATATATGATGCAGAGAAAGACAGCATTAGAGAAATAAGATACTGCCCTAACGAGCCGTCTATTTACGTTGATGAGCAGAGTGATAACGCTCTGAAGCAGTCTGTTGTTTTTAGAGATAAAAGACTTTTTGTTCGTAAAGAGCAGCCTAATCTTAAAGAGTTTATGGAGAAGCACCCAATGAACATGTCTAACGGTGGTACTCTGTTTAAAATTGAAGATAAGAAGGCTGATGCTGAACTAAGTTTAAACAAAGAGTTCGTTCTTAACGATGCTATAACAATGGTGAGAGATAAGGACATACAAGAGCTACTGCCTGTTGCTATATACTTTGGTATTAACATCAACAAGCCAGTTTCTGAGATTAGATATAACCTTCTTACAACAGCTAAGAAAAACCCAAAAGATTTTATTGATGCGTTTGATAACCCTAAAGTAAGAACAAGATCTATATTACAGCAAGGTTCTGATTATCAATTAATTAAAATCAAAAAGGATGGTGTGTATTGGTTCGATTCAAATGGACTTATTGTATCAGTCCCTGTAGGTCAAGATCCTATGGATGTACTGGTACGCTTCTGCATGACAGAAAGAGGTTCGTCTGTGATATCAAGTTTAGAGGATAGATTAGATCGTTTATCATAGACTTTCACACATAATAATAGAAGAAGGCCACCCAAACGGGTGGTTTTCTTTTGTTGTATATTTGTGATATGGTAAGCGTATACAGAGTATATCAAGCAGTAAAAGATATTGCTAATAAAGAACAGAAAGGTTTTGTAAGCCCAGCTGTCTTTAACTCATTTGCTCAAATGGCTCAAACAAACATTTACAATGAGCTATTTCAGGAGTTAATTACGACAAAGAGGGGTAGGCTCTCTCAACTTGATGGAGGCGGTAGTAGAGGTTCTAGAAAGCAAGTCCTAGAGGATCTTTCATACTTTATGAGAAGAAGCGTTTTATCTCCTACAGAAACAGCTGGTATATTCTTAAAGCCTAACAACTTATCAAAGTTAGTTTCTATAGAGGCTGATTCTGAGATAACGCAATCTGTAAATCCTAATGCGTTTGGAAGTAACAACTACACTAGATGTGAGGTTATATACGATACAGAAAAGGCAAATCAGATTCTTAGCAGCAACTTATCTGCTCCTACAACTGACTTTCCTGTGGCTTTAATTGACAACAACATAGAAGTGTTTCCAACTGATATATCTTCAATAAGGATATCCTACTACAGCTTACCTGGTTCTATTAATAACAATGGGGTGGAATCAATACTTCCTCCGAGTTACGGCTACAACCCTAACCCTGGTGATCCAAACACTTTTACATTTAATCCTGCTGGTAGTAGAGATTTTATGTTACCACCACACTACTTAACAGAGCTAGTTAATGAAATCGCTATATTAATAGGTGTAAGACTTAGAGATGCAAATCTAAAAAATTACGCTGATGCAGCAGAAAAGGCTGAATAATGAGTATGAATAAAGTAAAACTTAGTCAAATTTTAGGTGACTTTAAAATCACCTTAGATTCTGATGACTATGTAAATAATGTTTCCGATGTAGCACTTAGAAATATAGCTCTAAGAGGTATACGAGAATTTGGTTTTGATTTATCTAAAAAGGTAAAGTCTCTCAAGCTTTCTATAAACACATCAAATAATACCGTTTCTCTCCCTGAAGATTTTGCAGGATTAAACAAAGTGGGTATCGTTGGTAGCGATCAAATTGTTTACGTTTTACACAGCAATGAAAATATAAACTACTCTAGAAGATTAGAAGTTGCTGATGATGATAGCGTAGGTGACAGAACAGATACGTTTGATGAGTCACCTCTAAACATAGAAAACAACTCTATATCTGATAGGGTTGATGATAAAGGTTCTACGTCTAGCACTACATCTGATAACGATTTTGATTTTTATGTGTTCCAAAATTACTTATACCAAGGCGGATATGGCAGGCTGTACGGAGCTGGAGGCGGTTACGGTAGAGGGGCTTATAGATTAAATTTAGATCAAGACAGAATTGAGCTAGACATGAATACAGAGGCTTCTGAGGTTGTTATAGAGTATGTAGCAGATGAAGCACGTGCTGGGGATCCAGAGATTCATGTATATGCTGAGGAAGCTTTAAGGTGTTACATATATTACAAAATCGTAGAGAGAAAAGCTACTGTCCCTGCAAACGAAAAAGCTAGAGCTAGGACGGAATACTACAATGAAAGAAGAAAAGCTAATGCTAGACTTAGCACATTCTCTAAGCAAGAGATTCTCAAGACTATACGTAAAAACTTTAGACAGGTTCCTAAGTACTAATGATTGATAAGTTAAAGCCACAAAAGTTAGATAAGTCTTCTGACGAGAGGATTGTTCCAAAAACTAGCATGATAGATGCTCTCAACGCTGTAGTTGATGAGCACAATATCACTGCTGGCTCTGATCTGTCAGACACTATTGGTGACTCTAATGTTTTAAAGTCTACTAGATCAAATACGTTTATCCCTTACGAAAGATGGCCACACCCTGTAGGTGATATGACTCCTACTCAAGGTATGTTAAGGGTGTTAGGTGCTACTACAGACAACAGAGGTAAAGTTGTATACATGTATGTTTGGAGTGACATACCAGAAGAACAAGGAGTCTTTGCGTACGATCCTTACGGACTGCTTCCAAGTCATAATACTACAGGTAGAATACATAGAGTGTTTCAAAGTGAAGAGTTTAATTTTGACCCTCTTGGTTTTGTCACTGGCGATGTTGTATACATAAACAACAATAGCTCTGAGTTTAGAAATGGTCAGCCTAACGGAAACTATACTCTAGAAAACGAAAAAGACCCTATACTGTATTTTACAGATAACAATAGCGAGCCAAAAAAACTAAACGTATACAGAAGCTTACTTGACGATCACGATCTAGATGAAGGTTACAATCTTACCGATTATATTACGGCATGTCCTAAACTAGGTTTACATACGATATCTTTTGAATTTCGAGCAGATACGTCAAGAACTGTTAGTAATTTTACGCAGACAAAAGGTTTTCAATTTGCATACCAACTTATTTATAGAGACGGGGTAGAGTCTGCTATATCACCGTACTCAGACATAGCATTCCCTGAAGTGTTGATACAGCAAGGTGCATCACCTACAGTTGATCACTTATCAAACAATATGTGTCTTCTTCAGCTGCCTCAACTACCTCAAGATATAGCAAATAGAACTGAAATATCAGAAATAAGGTTGCTAGCTAGAGAAGGTAACGAAGGATCGTTCTTAGTTATAGATCAGGTTAGTACTACAGAAAACTACGTAGCAGAATCGAACAATGTATCGAATACAATATGGGATGCTACCACATATCAGTATAAGTTTTACAACGACAGAATAGTTACGGGCGTTGACCCTCTTGAGGTTTCAAAGCAGTTTGATTCTCTACCAAGAAAAGCTGAAGCTCAAACTGTTGTAAATAACAGACTAAAGTACGCTAATTATTTAGATGGGTTTGATGAAGTTAAAGTAGATTGCACTACTGAGGTTTTATATAACGGAAGGCCAGCAGACTTTTTTGCAGGTGAAATAGAGGTTAGAGAATCTGCTAGAGAAATATATGGGTCTGGAGACCCTCTTGGCGGGGCTGTAAACAAAACTTCTTCATACATTATAGATTGCAGAGGTTTACCTGGTATAATAGTGGAGGGAACTCAGATAAGGTTTCAGATGAGAATATCACCTAACTTTAACTTTCATCTATACGACGCTAAAAACTCATATCACCAAGACTGCTTTGTGGGTGATAGCAGACATTACGATGCTTTCTCTTGGGAGAATAATGAAGGGGAAACTGAAGACAATGTTGATGAATGGATACAAACGTTTCAAAATACTCAAAGATCTGGTGCTAAATTTTTAACTGGGTGTACTACAGGGGAATACGATGACGGCACAGATCCTAGAAGAATTGCGTCTTATTTTGGTGAAAATGAAGGTGTATTAAATAATTTAAGGTGGGTCGTAAAAGACTATGTTAATATAGATGAGGAGTCTGATCCTATAGAAAATCAAACACAATTTAGTGCCGCTATAGGTACAAGTGCTGCAAATCCTTTTATAATACCATCAAGCGATATGTCAGAGCAGATAACTTTTTCTGCTACTATTAATGTTATACAGACTTTAACTGGTGGTGCACAGGAGCAAATTTCTAAAGCCATATGTCAAGCTTTATCTGGGGTTACTGATTTTTCTGAAACTGATGTGTGGAGCAACTTTCTTCAGGTTTCTGATGTAGATTACTCACCTACAAGCACTGTATCTATAAACAAAAGTTATGCAGCGTGGGATAGTTTTACTGATGCTGACCCTAGAGCTAAATTAATTATGGGGGTTTCTGGTGTAACCAACCACCAAATACATTTCAAGCGTCCAGGTTTATCACCTAAAGGATATGTTCTTTTAAATAAAGGTGATATAGAATTTTTTCTGGAGCAAGATTTTAAAAACACAGAGGAATCCATAGGATCAACTTTAGACGACCAAGAAGTGCAGCTGCCAGATGGGTATGCAGATGAAGGCCAAAATCAAAATAACGGTTATGCTCAGCACGAAGTTAGGTTAGGTATTAAGAGCATGAAAAACCTTGCCTTTACATCTTGTATGAGAACAACGGGTCATAGGTTTGTAACGCAAACACCTAATCAAACAGGTAATGGAAATTTCCTTTTTGACAATGAGTCCAGTTGGTTTATACTACCAGATTTAAGTCAAATAGAAGGGGCTTTTAGTCTTCAGGATAATATAGTTGATATACCAGGTCTTTCAGAGACAAGCGCTCATTTTGGAGGGCAGCTGCCAGATGTATATCACAACGATATACAGGCTATACTTTTTAGAAAATTTGGTCAGGTAGTGACTGATGATTTTCAAGAACACTTGCCGTATCCACAGTGTTTAAGTCTTTTTGATACTGAAATTGCAACGCAGGAACAAACAGGCGAGATAATTGGTTATACAACAACACAAGAATGGGTATCAACTGGTGGTTTATACGGTTATTATCAAGATGTTGAGGTGCCAATTTACGGAACAGAGACAGTGTATACTTATAACGGCACTGAAGAAATGAGCGTCTTTGGTGAAGATCATAATGATGTTTATTATGCAGATGTATTGAACGGTCAAGCAGATTATGGTTTTAGATTTACGTGTGGGTATTTAGAGTTTTTAGACGAAGAAAATCAATACGGTCCAATAGAAGCTAACGGAGAGGGCTACGAGATGGGTGGAATAGAAGCTCAACCAAGCTTCGGTGCATCGGGACCAAACACTCAGAATAGTGAAAATATAAGATTTAAGTTTTCTTTATTCGATGGTGAAGGCGGTCCTGGTGGCGGTAAAAGAATACCTGAAGGTCCTGCTTCTTCTTATGGTACCATATCTTATGCTTCTACAGTAAAATCAGCTGCTTATGATGATATTCAAGGTAGTGGTGGTGTAAATTTCGGGGACCCTGTGGGTCAAAGAATGACTGGTATTTTTTGGAATGGCAGAATAACAACTGGCCATTGTGAAGTTCCTGGACATCCCTATAGTCTTTTCTATATGCCTGGAGTTTTTGGTATGGAAGGCTTTAACGGTGTTCTCGTGAGTACATCTTCTGAGCAGTCGCCATATAGTCTTGGTAGTTTTCCGCTTACTTATGGACATCATGATTCTCCACATTTATCATTTTGGAACACGGATTCAGACTTTCCATATACTCCTTCTAATCCAATTATGGCTTTTAATTACGATAATGATGTTTATGCAAGAGAGTTTAAAAGAGGTAACATAGAAGCTTATATTAACTCTTCGAGTTTTAATGATGATCAAGATAGATCGTTTAAAACTCACGCATACCATAGTTTTGGTATTGTGTACTACGATGAAAGGGGTAGACACGGATTTGTAAATCCTATTGATCCAGTATATGTGCCTGGATATTCCGATGCTGAAAGAGGGATTGGAAATAAAGGTAGCGTTAATATTCTTTTCAACTTAGCCCAACAGATAAATGACGTAGGTAACCCTTATGATGGCGAGTATATTCAAGACCGATTTATTCCGCCAGATTGGGCCACTCATTTTAAGATTGTATATGGTTTAAATACGTCTGTATCTAAATTTACTCAGTATGCTTCTGGTGGTGCTTACGTAAATCAAACTGACAATTTCTCAGATTCATCTCTTATATACGTATCTCTAAACTATCTTCAAGAATCACAGCTATCGTACACTAGTGCTTTTGGAGCTAGAGGACCTGAAGGCGAGATCAATATGTATAAGTTCAAAGACGGTGATAGGGTAAGAATTATATCGTATTCTGATACTGGTAATCAAAGAGTATACCCTCAAGAATTTGTTTTTGATGTAGTAGATTTAAAAATATTCGGGCCTCTAGATAATCCTTTGAGTGATAGCCAGGTTGAAAATGCAGATAAATGGCATCAAGGGCAGTTTTTAGTTTTAAGAAACAACCCAGAGATAGTTGGTTTTAATCATGCCGCTGTACAAAATGGTAATGATTTATGGGGTGACAGATGTGTAATAGAAATATTCTCACCAACTAAAGAAAAAGATCAGATCATATACTACGAAGTTCCAAATCAGTCGTTTGTTGACGATCAGTACAGATTGATGAATCTTAGCTTAAATGAAAACTACGGTCAAAGAATGACCACTAATCCTTCTATAAGAAGAGATTTAGGGGCTGGCATTCAACCTGTACACTACCCTAATAGACTTATTATGACTCAGGGTGACGTATGGTGGAGACCTATAGCATTGAACACCAGGGAGTTAGTAGAGTCTTCTACAGAGTTACAGAACGTATCTAATGCTGGATTTTTAGACTTGATAGAAAACCCTGAAGATGGAGCTTCTGCTGATGCATACCCAGGTGAACCAAACTTCCTAAACTTCTTTGTAGAATCAGAGACCGCTTCCGATCTAATAGATGGTGACAGTTCATTTATTGGTAGGCCTAATGCATATCTAGCTGATGCAACAGAGGCTAGAAGAGAGGCTACAATAACTTATTCTGAATTCAGCAACCCAGAATCTAAAAAAGTTAACTTCTCTTCATTTAACGCTGCTGTAGTTCCGTTTAAAGATCTTAGAGAGGAGTTTGGGGCTATCAACTTTTTAGGTAATGATGGTGGAGATGTTATAGCAATACAAGAAAACGCTGTAACTATTGTTCCTGCTGGAAAAAATGTTCTTGCAGACTCTGCTGGAGCAGATACAGTTGTTGCCTCTCTAAACGTTCTTGGTAGCGAAAGAACTATGGCTCAAAGAGCTGGAACTGATAACAATCCAGAATCTGTACAAAAAATTGAAGGGGCATTTTATTTTGCGCATAAAGGTTTAGGTCAGGTATATAAGTATACGCCAAATGGAGGTGTGTCAGTTATATCAGACAAAGCCATGAAGTCGTACTTCAGAGATCTGTTTGACAGAGCCTTACAGCAGTCTGTTTATACTGACTATAGAGATATAAGAGTTGTTGGGGGTCACGATCCAATAACACATCAATATATACTTACAGTTCTTACAGAGCCAAACCTAAATCTACAGGCCTTATCTGACGCTTCAATTATAGACAGACCTGATGATGACTACGCGACTTTAGAAGAAATTATAGATAAGTTTCATGGTGACGATGATGACGACTCACAAATCACATATATTTTTGATCCTTGCAAATGGGTGGACAGAAAGTATGTATTTACATCTGATGGGTATCAAGAGTGGCTTAATTATGTAAACAACAACGTTGACTTATTCCCTGATGGGATTGGGGATGGGTTTTTCTTTGCTGTTATAAATGGGCAGACAGTGTATGTTCAAATATCGAGCCTTATAGGCGATACGTTCCTTGAGTGTAGAATAGAAGATCCTGATGACGGTGACGGTGACGATGACGGAGGTTATAACGGGGGCTATGACGGTGACGGTGACGATGACGACGATGGAGGCTATGGCCCTTATAACCCTCCTTTCCCTGATCCTGACGATGAGGTATGGCGTGATACGGTGCCTTGGTATGAAGGTGGTTATCCAGTTCGTGCTCTTCCTTTCCTTCCTTGTGCACATTTAAAATATACAGGGGGATATCCTGAAGGTATATACAATCACGCAGCTAGAGGGGATCATAAAAGTGATCTTGCACTCTCTGTTGGTTATCAGTATATGCAACCTTTAGCTATTTTTGAGGATATTACATACGACCCAGGTGCATACGACCCAGGTCCTAGAGACGACAATGATCCTAGTTTACAAATTGGGACTGTAGTTTCAAATATGGATACTCAAAATCCTCAATCGTTTTGGGCTCCTTTTTTAAACAAAACTAGTGAAGACCTTAGCTGCCCAGCTGTCCCACCTATTACAAATATAATTCAGAATGATGATGAGAATCACTGGATGTATACGTGGATTGTATTTGCAGTTTACGGGGAGATTGACGAATCTTTGGGGTTTGTTGAGGAGGGATCTTTCCTTGGGGACTACTTTAATTATTTTCTCCCTTCTATGGACAGTGGTGGCGGTGGTATCGACTTTGGCGGCGGTACCATGGGTGGAGGTGATGTATTGAACGGTGTGGAGGTCCAGGAAAATTTATATACATCTGGTGGGGAGTATATGCTTGGTAATGGTGATGAATATATAGGTGATTATCATTTACACCCTAGATCAGGAGCTATGGTTGGTGCAACACATATTGACGAACCTCACGCAAGGTTATTCCCGTATGTACCACCACCACCACCATCTGACCCTTCATCAGAAACTTCTGGGTGCACTGACCCTACAGCGTTAAATTACGATCCAGAAGCAACTAAGGATGATGGTAGCTGTGTGTACAAGCCTAAGCCTCAAAGGGTTGATCCAATGGCATCACCATCACCAGTAAGTAGAACAAGAAGTAGCTCATATTAATCATGGAGACAATAGCATTTTCAGTAAGAAGCGGTAATTGGATAACAAGGTATAGTTTTACCCCAACCTGTTACGCAACAATAGATAACGACTTTTTATCTTTTAACAGTGTTCTTAGACCTATTCTCGGTAATGTTGCAGATGAGTTTGGTGGGGTGCCAGAAACAAACAGAGACAGCGCTATAAAAACTTTCTGGATACATAAAAACAGAGAAGGTGTTGGTTATTTAGCTTCTTGGGGTAGAAATAGATTTTACAACATGGTGTACCCTACGACAGTAACTGTAGCGTCTAACGAAAACCCTTCAGCTAATAAAATATTTAAAGCAATATCACTAGAAACTAACAGCAGCAACTGGACCGCTTCCTTTGTTACTAACAGTGATTCTTCTGGAAGAGGCGGTACAAGTGGTACTGAGTATCAGAGTAGTCGAGTAGAGGGTCCATTTATTGAAAGAGAGGGTAATAGATATATAGCAATACCAAAAGCTATAAGTAGGTACACAACTGCAAACACGGCTTACCTTGGTTCTACTATACCTTTAGATGAAATAGAAGACCCACTACCTAATAGAATATATTTAAGGCAGCCACCTATATCTGTATTCTCATACGGTATTGGTCACACCCTAACAATATTTGGTGTTGACAATACAGCAGCTCCGTTTGTTCAACAGCCTGTTGGATTTGTGCAAGAAGATGACGGAGAAACTCCTTTTCAGCAAGCTTATATAAATGATCCTGATGAAGATAATCTTTTAATTAAAATTTTAGGTTATGACGATCAGGCACAAGCATTGATATTTGGCACATATCAAGACGGAGTATTGCAAGATTGGGAAAACAATGTTGTTCCAGACGTATTAGCAGACTCATCAGTAGACGTTTATGTAACTACACCAGCGCAGGTAGATGGTGATTTTATGAGAGGTAAATTCTGTACAATAACATTATCTCACGCCCCTATAGACAACGCAGCAGACCCATCTTTAGAGTTGTTTGCAATAAATGTAGAGCATGAAGGTTCTAATCTAGATCACAAACTAGGCAATTAGTCTATTTTTTATTAAATTTGTAGCTAAAGCATAACACAATGGGATTTATAGGGGATTTAATACGTGGCCGAAGAGGTAAAAAGCAAGCTGACGAAGACAGAGATCTGTTTACTGGTCAGCTGGGTGAGGCTAGAGGCAGAGAATCTGCTTTTTATGCTGACGAAGCTGCAGGTAAATTTGACGCTAGAGTATCGCAAGCACAGAGAGACCTAGCTAGTGCAGGTATGAAGAGGACAGATACCTCTGGTATACAGGCAAGACAGGCTTCTGAGTTGGCTGCGTTAGCTCAAGACCCTAGAGCGTTGTTAGGTGGTATAGGTGGCACTACTCAGAGAGCTCAAGCTGCTTCTGAAAAAGCAGCACAGGCTGACATGAAACAAGGGTTGGCTGCTCAACAAGGGTTGGCTAACTTAGAGGATGCCGCTTTAGCTAAAAACGTAGCTTTCGATAAAACTTTAGCTAGCAGAAAATTAGCTGCTGCTGAACAGGATATAGCGACAAGTAAAGAAAACATAGAAGGTGCTAGACAAAGAAAAAGAGCTGCTGGAGATATGCAGTTTGAAGCTTTAGTTGGTGCAGGAGAACAAATTGGTGGGCAGTTAATTGGTATGGCAGAACAGGGGGCTAAAGTTCAAAAAACTCCTGGGGCGTTCAGTCATGCTACAAACCCTATAGATATAGTAAGAGCTGGTAAAAAGATTGGGGAGATGACTGGTGGTGAGTATATTTTAAATCCTCAACAAGCAGAGACTATAGACGAAATACAAGAAGCTATCAGTAAAAAGAAGAAGCCAAGCACACAAGAATTAAATAAACTATACAGAGCTGTGCGTTCTGTATTCTCTCAAAGACAATTTGACTAATGGCTAATGGAGATGATTTTGGCGGAGCACAAAGCGTCCTGTCACAAAGCCTACCTACGAGGGTAGCAAAAAGCGGTTCAGCGGCTGTGCAACAGCAAATGGATCTTAACTCTGGGTTTAGAGATACTCAGAGGGGTGAGGATTTAATGGTAGAGAGGGAGAAAAGACTAAGGACAGAAGAAAGACTTAGGAATTTATATCAGTTTAGTTTTGATAACTGGAGAGAGTCTGATGTAGAGAAGTTTGCTTATCACAGAGATATACTAGCTTCAAGAATACAAGATGGCTTTTACGATGAGGAAAACGGAAACGGTGGGTATAATAAGTTTCTTCAAGATCTTCAGGGTTTGTCTGATGCTTACGAATCATTCGTACCAACAGAAAGTCAATTAGGTCAGATTGAAGACCTTGAAACTATGGTTACAACAGGTAAGTCTCCATATATGGGGTATGATGTTACTACTGGTATGGAGGATTTACAAGATAGAAGAGATCTACATAACTCAGGACTAATACAAGAGGGGTCTGAGTATTTTAATGAAGAAACGATGCAGTGGGAAGGTACGTGGTTAGATCTTGACGGAAATGTTGTCGGAGAGGGACCGATTGTAGATAACCCTTTTAGAGACTCCCAAGAGCTATGGATGCCTTCACTCAAGGCGGTAGAGGGTGTTTCCGTAGAAGACATGGCTGGACAGTTTGCTGGGTTGGTATTAAATAAAATAAGAGTAGCAGGGTTTACCGAAACAGCAGCTCTTGATCAAGTAAAAGCCGAGCTTATAGAGCAAATGTCTAATGTGTTACAAATGGAGCAAGAGAATACGACTTTCGCTACAGACGGACAAGAAGGTTTAATGCGTCAAGCTTTAGTAACGGCTGAAAACGATTATGGTAGCCAACCTGTAGGTGAAGGTGTAAACAAAATTACTTTATATGTGGATGCGGTAATGGAAATGATAAAAAACAATAACTTACCTAACTTAATTAAAGAGACTGACGCACAAAGGGATAGAGATATAAAATCTCAAAACGATGATTTAAACCCAGATAACGAATAATTATGTCACAAGAAGCAACAGGAAACGAAAAATTTTTAAACATATTGTTTGAAAACCTAGGTGGTGTAGAGCTTGGCTGGGATAAAGATCAGTTTATTAACCGCATGGCCACTGACGCAGTGTACAACGATAAGGTGTACAATAGGTTCATAGATATGTATGGTGATCAAGAGTTTACTTACGAAGACTTTGAGTACGGTACGGGCTTAAAAAAAAAAGACGAAGAGGAGGTTCGGGAAGAGGCTTTATCAACTTATTACAAATGGGCCAACGAAGCTTCTGCAGAAGAGTTGGTCGCTGGTACAGAAGACTTTACAAGTCCTCTTAGATTTAATGAAGATGGGTCGGTAATAGACGACGAAGAAGCAAACGACCTTTTTAATAGCTACAAAGTAATGCCTGCTCAAGAAGAGGGCGGTACAGACTATTACCAGTTTCAGGTGCCAGCTTCTTTGTATGCAGAAGGTTTTGATTTTGAAAACCAAACTTGGAACACACAGGTACTAGATAATTATCAAACTCAAATAGAGCGTGGGTTGCATGAAATGAACCCAGAGATTTTTGATCCTCAAGGTAACTTTATAGAAAGCGAAGAAAATATACTCTTGGCAAGGGCAGTCGGTGGTAAAGAGGCTCTTAAGAAAAAAGCTATAGCCACTTATTTATCTACTCTAGATCCAGACAGCATGTTCAATTCTGTTGTTGCCCTACAAGAGCAAGAATTTGTTGACAGCTACATATTTGCCGAACAGCTACAAAGTGAGTCAGGGGTTGATGTTATGGGTATTGGTAGCAAATATCAAGGCTTGGTAAACGAAGCTGTTGAAAATGAAGAAGTTAGAATATCTGAATTAGAAGATGTAAACGAATATTACGATAAGTGGGAGGCAACTTTAAATAATGGTAACGGAATAGGTCTTCTAGACTTACAATTAACCGAAGATCAGATTGAGAGATATGGGATAAAGGATACAGAGGTAGGCATGAGTCAAATGGTTAGTGTACCGCTTTCTACATGGAGTCAGTTTAAAAATATGGGTAGAGCTATCTCTGCTGGAAAACACGAGAGAGATCCTGATGGAGTAGGACTTGATGGGAAAAATGACGGCTCTTACATGATGACTCGTGAAGAGTTTAGAGAATACTTACTTGGTGCTGAAATTGACGAAAGAATAGAAACGGTAAAACAAGATAAGTTTTCAAACCTTAAAGAGCAGCTTATTAGTGAGCTCCCAGAGGATATGAGAAACAATAAAGAGGTATTAAGTAAGCTTGACGATTATTTCTACAATGAGTTTGGACTGAAGCTTAACCTAGATGGCGATAAAAAATACAACAGATCAAACACACTACATGAGATGGGGAGCGGATTTGCAAACTCTCTTGAAAACCTTATAGTAGATCCTATTGAATACTGGGTGTCTGGTCTTTTTGGTAAAGACCATCAAACTCAAGTAAGAAGAAGGCAGGGGTTTGAAGAGCAGTTTTTCCAAGAAGGCAGAATGGCATATCAGCATGACGGTGTTGTATCTTCTTTTATGAGCGGAGATTTTAACAACGCTTTAACTCAACTTAGCGTAAGCATAGCAGAAACCGCACCTCAAATTGGTCTTATAGCTGGAACTAGTGCGTTTGGTTTGGGTGGTGTTGGTATAGCATGGAGTGGATTTGCTGGAGCTACAAACGAATGGGTGTCTAGTAGTAATGAAGACGAGCGAAGAATAATGAATGGCCAAGCAGCAATATATCAAACTCAACTAGCTAGACTTGGTAGCTCTTTAGTTGCTGGTGGTTCTGATGCAGCTTTCGCTGCTGTAGGTAACTCTATATTCTTAAAGTCCGCTGCTAGAGCTTCTGGAGCAAAAACAGTTTCTAGCCTTGGATTTAAACAGGCTGGAACTACATTTTTTGGTAGAGCTAGCTCGCAGCAAGGAAGAAGACACCTTAAAGAAATGATAAAGGGGGCTCTTAAAGAGAGAGGTATATCTATGAATCAAGAAGGCTTAGAGGAGCTTGCTACATCTATTGTAGGTGATGTTACAAACTATGCGCTTTCTGGCGGTAGAACTGACCTTAAAGCTAGTGAGTTGATTAACAACGCTGTTGAGTCTTATGTGATAGGTGCTGCTGCTGGTTTAATATTTGATGAATTAGGTGGTTTATTTGGTAGATCTTCCGATGCAGCAAGGGGTGCTGGTGATATAGCTAACCTAACGCATTTCAATCAATTTAGTGCAGAGGAGAAAGCATTAAAAGATCAGTTAAAAAATAAGGCTTTATCTGTAAAGAAAAGATCAGATATCAATGAAAGGTTAGCTGTAATAGAGAAAGAAAGAAACGACATCAAGAACAAAAGAGTTGAGTATTATTCTATGATAGAGCTTAGATATGGGGCTGATACTTTAAATCAAATACTTGCTTTAGATAATAAAATTTTAGCTACTGGCTTACAGTTTAACAGCTCTGAAGTTGATGCATCTAAGTCTGCTTTAAAAGCTAAATATGAGCAACTCATTTCTGAAAGAAAAGAAATTACAGATAGCGTGGATTCTAGAAACGAGCAGGCGGGATTAACAGAAGCCCTTACGGAGTCAGAACAATCAAATGCATCTCAAGCGCTATTAGATCAAACTATAAATCAGACTGATCAAGATGCTTTAGATGCTAAAGAAGATTATGAAGCTTTGCTTGAAAGGCATAATTTAAAACCAGAAAAAGCCAGAACAACACAAGATAGGAGAGCTCTTATAGAAGCTAAAAAGGCAGCTGATTCTACAAAAAGAAAATCTGAGACGGTCAATGAGTTAAAGTCTCAGCTTGACGCTGCAACCAACGCAGCAAATTTAGATCCTTCTGAGGCAAATATTGCTAATGCTGAGTTTGCTAGACAAGAGTTAGCATCCGAGTTAGGGTTAAGATCCTCTAAAGATCCTAACATATCAGATGCAACAGAACTCTTAAATAACAGGCGTAGAGATACAAATAACAGAAAATCAGATGGCTGGATTGCTAACGCTGAGCAAAACCTAGAGTCTAGCAATCTTACTTCAGACCAGATAAATGATATTCTAGCTTCGGACAACTACGCTTCTTTAACTGCTGAGAACCCTCCAGGTAAAAATCTTACTGATCAGGAAAATGCGGAGAGAAATAGACAAGCAGAAGCTTTACTTCAAGAGATGGGGCTTACATATCATAAGATTGTTGGAGATTACGATGGAGGAGAGAATAGCTTTTTAGTTGAGGGTATGACTAGAGAGCAAGCCGCTGAGTTTGCTGACAAGATGGGGCAGGAGTCTGTGGCTCACAAAGATGGTTTGGTTAAAGCTGATGGATCGATTCAACTTTTTGATGGTGACGCGAAGGTCAACAACAGCGCAAACTCTTTCTTCAGCTCCATAAAAGATGCCGATGGAAACATCATAAGATATCAGTCCACTACAACAGAGTCTTTCCAAGACGCTGATGGAAATGAAATAAGTGCTGATGACTATTCTACAGCAAAAGATACGGAGACGGCACCAGCGGCACAGACTGACTACAATGAATTTTCATTTAATGAAGACGGAACTTTAGATCTAGATGAAAACAGTCCAACATTGTCTGGACTTACTTCTGATCAAAGAGCAGATTTAAAAAATATTGCTGAGTCTATTTCTGGAATCGGTGCTCTAAGTAATTTCAAGATTAGAATACACAGCTCGGATTCTTTTAATAACTCTATATCACAAGATGGTGGTGGGTTTGCAGATTTTACAAATGAGATAATACATTTATCTCCTGAAAACATACTTAAGAATATAGAGGCAGAAGGTAAGTTAGGATTTGGTAAGGAGAAGACATTCACAGAAACTGTTCTAGAAGAGGTTATGCACTCTGTTATGACTCCAATATATATGGAGATGACAAGCACAGAGAGGACCGCTTTGATCAAAGACCTTGAGTCTATTAACATAGATAAAGATCTTAAGATAAGAGCAGAGGCAAAAGGTAAGCAATACTTAGACGATAATATCAGGGCAAATACTTCAATGCTACCTGAATATATGAGGTTTGATAATGTTGAAGACTTAGATGCATTTTTAGCTTCTGGCAATGCTACAGAAAAAGACATTATGGTGTTGACTGGTGCAAAACAAGATGCAGAGTTAATAAGAGATGATGAGGTTATTACTGAATATTTAGCTGCCCTTGTTGCTAATCCTGAACTTCAAAGACAGCCAGGCCTGTTAAAGAAAATACTAGACTTTATAAATACACATTTCTTTGGTAACAAAAAGCTACCTGAATCAGCTAAACTAAGCAAGGATTCTTCAGCTATGACAATCATACAGAACTTTTCTGCTGCTAAAGCTGGGGGGAAGATAGATGCTAACATAACTTTAGATAAGTTAAGATTTGGTAGAGGTTCAAAACGTATATTCCCTAATCAATTGCCAGCTGACAGTAGCTTTGAAATTATATTTAGTAAAGTTGGAAGAGATGCAATTAGCAGGTATAAATCTAAAACTTTTAAAAATAAAAACGCATTTATTCTTTGGGCTAGGGGTGCAACTAGCGATGGAACAGATTTTACTACGTACTCTGACTTTTCGTACAATGGAGATCCAGTGGCTGTAAATGCCATGGCTAAATGGAATTTTTCTAAACCTTATGAAACTTATCAAGCGAGACAAGAAAGGATAGAAAAAGAAAAAAGATACTTGCTTCGCGACTTAGTAACAGAGGCAGATAGGCAAAGAAAGGAAGGTAAGAGCTATGAAGAATTAAGTGAACAATATGGTCCTAATCAAGGATATATAGGCAATGCTTATGCTATAGTGGCTGAGCTTGCAGGGCTACAACCAAATGTTGAGGCTTTGTATGGTAAGCCAGCTAAAGAATTTGACGGCTTATTTGAGCAGATAAAAGAACTTAGTCTGTATGATCTAAAGCAGGTTCAGAAAAAACTTATGCCAGAAAAGTTCAACGAAAATCCTGTTGAAGGCGGTAGATCTAGCAGCCAGCTTAGAGCTAAAGATTTGTCAAAAGAAAATCTAGCTCCTGGAAAAATGGAGGAGATAGAAAGAAAGATAAAAGATGTTTACTTAGATGCTGGTCTTGATGAGGCGGAAGCAGATAAAAGAATGAAGCAAAAGCATTCTTACTACAAGGCCCTTACGATGGCTTATCAGACTGCAAATCAAATACCAGCTGGACTTTCTTATGCGGATAGATCAACCCCAGAAATCAGATCTAAAATCGTAAATTCAACAAAAGGTGAATTTGAAGCATTTCAAGCTTTAAACCCTGAGTTTATGAAAAAAGCTGAAAACTTTTTCTCTGATTATAGAAAAGGTAAGATTGAGTTCTTTGAATCCCTTAAAAAAGATCTATCATCAGGTAAAGTTAAAATAAATCCTTCAACGGGCGTTCAAGGTAACTTCAACGTTAATGAAGATATTTTAAACAAGTTGGACAGTTTTTCTCCTGTCTACGATGTGTTAGTTGCTTTAACTTCACCTCAAAGGCAGGCTGATGTAAATGTTTCTTTAGCTAATTCTATATTTACAGAGGCGGTTAGAAACTTAGCTATAAACTTTAGCGGCAATCCTAAAACGTTTAACCTTATAAACACTGACGTTATAAATAGAATGATAACTAAGAGCGAAGCATCTCTTAGGTTAGAGGGTGTAACTGGATTGGGTGGAGGTAATTTACAAGTTGTAGGTAAGCTTTTAAACAACTTTAATGAAGTTGTAAAAGACTACATAAAAAAAGACGGAAGTTTTGATGCAGATAAATTTAAAACAGATATGTCTGTTCGTGAAACTGACTCTAAAAACAATAGCGGTTTAGCTGAATACCCTGTGGCTGGTAGTCTACTTTCGTCTAGATCTAAGGACGGAAAAACGAAAGGAAGAGCTGTAAAGGTGGGTACGTTTGCTGTTACGCTTATGGATCCTCCAACAAACCTAGGTGATAAAAAGTGGGCTGGTGATGATTACTTAACGCAAGACTCTCACGTTATGGACTTTTTATCTAAACATGATGGTACTGGCGGATTAGACTTTGTAAACTCTATACCTGCTTTTAACGCTGCAAGATTGAGAGATCTTGTTAATAAGTCAAGAAAGAAAGGTAAAGACATTAAAAAGCAAAGTGGGAAGCAGTTATTGAATACTGCGTGTAAGCTTATTAATGACGGTCAAGCTAGTAAAAAATTAATAGAGGAGGTTGATAACATAATCTCTAAATTCCCAGGCAGGGAGATGACTAGAGAAGCTAAGAGTTTTAGATATTACAATGTTAAACAGTTAGCGTCTGAAATAAACAAGGGTAGAAGCAGCGACAATCAAATAACAATTAAGCAGCTGGGCCAGATGATGTATGCAATGGATCAAGTTTCGTACGTTGGTGGTGGTGTGGATGGAAATAATATTGCTAATCTTCAGAAGTACACACCTTACGGACCTATCATGAGTAAGCTTAGAAGTGAGGATTCAGATCACGTCCTTGCTATGTCGTCTGTAGGTAGAGCATCGTCAAGGATAGTTGGCGAGGTAAACAACGAAATGGATCCTGCTGAGATAGAGATGAGAGGTGCAAACAGGGTTGACAAACATCAAGAGCAATCTTATGAAAAACTAACCATGAGTAGAAACTCGTTTGGGTTGATTCAAATGGAGTTGCCTTTTGTTGATGACAATGGGTTAAAAGTAAAAGCAAGCGACTCTAGGTTATTTAGAGATAGAAGTGCTGATGAAGCCTTGTCTGTAACAATAAAAGGTAAGTCTGCAAGAATTACAACGCAGGGTATAAGCAAAGCCTTATCTACAGATAAGACTTCACAGAGGATACTTAACAAGGGTAAAGAAATTAAGGTGGGTCAGAAGGTTGGTGTTAGATTAAACCTTAATGTGGCTAAAAATACTGGCATGCCAGTTCAAACGGTTCATGATAAAACTGCTAGCGGGGAAGCTCTTACATACTCAGGTGCTGTTATGTTAAGAAATGTAAACTTTACTGTAAATCAGAACGCTAGAAATAGAATAGTTACATTCCAGGATAATAAAAACCCTATGGCTAGTGTTGACGGAGACTTTATTTCTGAAGGCGTAGAAGGAATGGATTACTCAGGAGTGAAGGCTGTCTTCAATCCTTTCAAACATAACACATTTGTAGACGTATCAGGGAGACCGATTAAGTCAGCATCAGAAGTGGTTGTTGTAGGTAATAACGTCTTTATGAGAGGAGATATAGAATACTATGATTTCAATGATCCTATAGTTAAAGCAGGTAAAGAAGAAACTGCAGAGCAAAGAGCTAAGCGAGTTAAGAGAGGGCCAAAGTATGACGCTGCTGTAAAACGATTCCAAGCTTACTCTCATGCGGTTATGGGTGTTGACTACGCTAGTTTTGAGGACGCTAAGGTTGCTTACGACAATATGGATATCGATTCTCAAGTCGCTCTAAGTGATTCTGAAGTTGCTCAAAGAGCCGAGGAAGCTATCTTACAGGGTAGAGCATCTAACAGAATTAGAAAGACTGCAGAGAGAGGGGCCGAAATATACAATAGACAGAGAAATGATATATTAAAAAATCCTGAAAACTATATATCTAAACAGAATATACAGGAGAACAAGGATAAACTATCCTCTATGGATACATCAGATCTTGTAAACATCATGACTGATGACTCTCTAGGCAGGTTATCGTCAAGAAATGACGACATGGGTGTTCTTGCTGGTCTTGAGCTTATTAATAGAGCTATAGCTTCTGGTAATGCGGATGCGGTCCCTGGATTGATCGAAGAGTTATCTAAGATAGGAACTACAGCTGGTAGACTGTTACGACATTTTGCTGAGCTTAAGTCATCAACACCAGCAGGAATGGTAATGATGATACAGAAAGAAGTAGAGAGGAGAGGTAACACTCTTTCTGAAAAGTCTATGGATAAGCTTACAAATCTTGCTTCTGGATACATGGAGGCTCATGCTAAAGTTGATGAGCTAACAAAACAAGCGATACGAGGTGAGGACGTTGAAGCAGAATTGGTAGCTGCTGTTGAGGCTCTCAAGAAAGTAGAAAATTCTTTAGAGACATTTACAAACGCTACAGTAGAAAGAGGTTGGGGAACTATAGGTACAATGTTGATGCAGGGTAATCTTCTTACACCTATGTCTCAAATAACTAACGTTGTTGCGAATCTATTCAATGCAGCCTTAATGATACCTAGAGATATAGTTGCAATGCCTGTTGAAAAGGTATTGAACTTATTTGGATTTAAATCACCTATGAAGAGAAACTACTCTATCAACGCTTACATGTATGGGTTGAGAAAGTTTGGTAGTGGGTTTGTAGAATCTTTAGAGGCTGTTGTTACTGGACAGGAAAAAGATGTTACGGAGTGGAGAATACATAGAGGATTTGCACCGTTTAGATCTATCATGGCTGCTTTTGGAAAGGGTGAAGACTTACCTCTAGGTCCTGACGGCAAGGCTAGCTTAAGGCAGAGATCTAAGTTATTTGTTCAGGGTACTCTAGGTATACCTGCTGAAACAATGTTCAGGCTTCTTGGTATTGGTGACACACCATTTAGAAGAATGGTAGAGGGAATAGAACTCTATCAAGCGGGTGTATCTATGGGGTTAGAAGGAGATAAGCTTACTCAGTTTTTAAAGCACCCAACTAAGGAGCAAAGGGAAAGAGCTCAAGAAGAAGGTAGAAAGCTTACGTTCCAAGAGCAGGGCGCAGCCTCAGAAATGGGGGAGCAGTTTGTTAGATTTTTAACAGAGACATCAGGCACTCTATTTGGATGGATACCAGGTGTTAACGGAAGGGAGTTTGGTAAGTTCTTAGTTCGATCACAATTACCTTACGTGAGAACTCCTGCAAACATTCTTTACGAGACGCTAACGTTTACTTCGCCTGTTATAGCTATACCTAGAGTTATGTCTGATCTTAAAAAAGGTGACACTAGATCTGCATCTCAAAACATGGGTAAATTAATTGTTGGTCAATCCGTTGCATACAGCGTAGAACTAATGATAAGGGAAGGTTTAATATCTGGAGCTATTGAATATGGGGATGACGAGGAAAGAAACATAGCTTATGACCAGTTTCCTCCTAGCTCTGTAAACGTTTCAGGTTTGAAGAGATTCTTAAAAGGTGAGTCGACAGCTAAACAGCCTGACGATTATTTTATTAACTATTCTAAACTGGGAATATTTGGAGCAATCATAGGGGCTAGAGTTAAGGCCACTCGACCAGACGACGAGTCGTTAGGTAAAGATCCGTTTATTGCAAATAGAATGATCAGAGACGCATTTGGAGTGACCGCCTTTAGTACTATGGCACACATGATGGATCAAAGCTTCCTACAGGGTGTGAGTAGTTTTACTCAACTGCTTTCGTCTGGTGATGCAGATGATTTCGAAAGAAAGTTTGAGCGCTGGATAGGTAGCACATTTAACGCTGTATCAGCAGTTGCCCTGCCTAACACTTTATCTGCTCTGTATAGACAGACTAGAGAGTATATGCCTGACGTAAGGGTTGATAAGAACCTCCCTCTAGAGCAGAGGATATTACAGAAGTTTAAATACACACTGCAGGACAGAACGTTTAGTCTTGGAGATGTACCTATAAGAGTAAACTGGAAGGGTGAGCAGATAAGACAGAAGCCAGAAGGAGCTGTGCCTGGAGGCTACTATCTATTCGATGTGTTTAAAGCAAGAAAAGGAGAGGCTGATGCGGTGTCTAATGAGATATGGAGGTTGTACGAACAAACCGAAGATCTTACTAAAGCCTGCGGAACTCCATACTTTGCTACTACAAGAAAAATATCTCCACCTAAAATTAAAACTAAAAAGGAGCGTGCTGCTTTAGCAGCTATCGGTAGAGACTACACTTTCTTAAACGATGAAGACTTTATGAACAGTAAGGTTGTGTTCTCTATAGAAGATGTAAATAGTTTGATGGAGATAGCTGGTAAAGAGAGATACAATGCTTTAGACATGTTGATAAACTCTAAAGAATATCAAGAAATGAGTGATTCAGAAAAAGTTGAAGCTATGAATAACATTGCTGACGACTTTAACAGCATAAAAGAATTTACAAAGAATGCAAATGGCGATGTGGTATTTAGACCACAAACCATAGCAATGCTAGATATAATGCAAAAAATATATGACAATGAAAGACAAGAAGAAGATTAAAGACACCAAGCTAGGATCTTGGTTAGCAAGTAAAGCACCACAAGTTTTAGGTGTTGTTGGAGATTTATTGCCAGATAGCGGAGGCTTAGGTATTGTAAAAAATCTAATTGATAAGGATGACAGTGTTGACTCAGAAGAGGCTCAGCTTCATATTGATGCAGAGGTTAGATTCCAAGAGAATGTAACAGAGCGTTGGAAAGCTGACATGGGTAGTGATGTAAAGCTAGCTAAGCTTATACGTCCAGTAACTCTTATATGCTTAATGGCTATGTTTATGATTACCATGATGATAGATAGTATGGATAACGTAGCATTTAACGTAAAGGACTCTTATGTATCTTTGCTTGAATTATTAATGCTTACAGCGTTTGGTGCATACTTCGCTGGTAGAACTATAGAAAAGAAATCTAAATAATGTTTCGTAAACTACTGATTGTCATAGCTTTAATAGCGTTTGCTTCAAGCAATGCTTTAGCGCAGGGTAGCTGGTTGGATGTGCAGGTTCAAACAGACGAATATGCTGGAGAAACATCTTGGCAAATTCTTAATGACAGCTCTCAAGTTGTAGCAGTTAGCCCTCCATATCAAAACAATACTTTTCAGAATCATATGGTATTCTTACCATCAGGAGATTATGAGTTTGTAATGATGGATGCTTTTGGAGACGGCATATGTTGTCAGTTTGGAGAGGGTTGGTACAGGATAAGCAATAACTGTGGTCTGGATACGGCTAACTATGAGTTTGCTACAGCTACAGACACTATACCATTTACGCTTAACCCATGTATACCGCCTCTACCTGGATGTACTAATCCTGTGGCGAACAATTACAACCCTTGGGCTAATATTGACAACGGAAGCTGCAATGTATTTGAGTGCGACTCTACAGAAACATTAGTATCTATGGATCTTACGTTAGATACGTGGCCTGGAGAGACTGGGTTTACATTGGTTGATTTAGCAACTGGTCAGTTTTATGATCAGGTGATACCTGGTGAGTTTGACTTTGGCGATCAGTTAGTTACGTACACATATAACTTTTGCGTTAGTCTAGGGTTTGAGTTAATACTAGTGGATGAGTTTGGTGATGGATTAAACGGGTATGCTTCAGGTGGTCAAGATGGGGCCTGTGTTATTACAGCATGCGACAGTGTGTTGTGGGAGTTAGAAGACCTTGCATTCACTACGTTTGATGATGGAAACACAATGTATTCTGGACCTATATTCCCAGATCTATGCCCTCCAGATCCTGATGTTTATGGATGTATGGATGATGATTACGTAGATTATAATCCAGAGGCAACAGTTCAAGACACTTGTGAGACGCTACACACTTGGGGGTGTACAAATCCAGAAGCGTTAAACTACGACAGCACTGCAACCATAGCAGATCTATCAAGCCCATGTACTATACGTATAGTGTTGGAGGACGATGCAGGAGACGGATGGGGTAACTCTAAAATAGGAATGGTTCATGGTGATCAACAATGGTTGTTTACTGTAGGTCCTGGACAGTTTTCTCAGTCTTGGGATATAGTTTTAGACTCTGACGAAGAGGCCGATATATATTACTTCCAGGCTGGCAATCAACAGCAGTCATCTCAGGAACTTGCCTTTCAAACTTTACACAACTCTGTGTATGTTCTTAATGAAGCTGGAGATACTCTGATGTCTGAAGGTAGCAATCCATTTATAAATAATGGTCAAGGAGCTCTGCAGCCGTTTACAGGTCCAAACTGGACTGTGTATCATTTTACTCCATACTGCGGAGACAGCTGCATACCTTATATATATGGGTGTACTGATGAGACTGCTTGTAACTACAACTCTGAAGCTAACACAAACTCTGATTGTAACTATCCAGTCCAATACTACGATTGTAATAATAGCTGCATAAATGATGACGATAGTGACGGAGTATGTAACGAACTAGAGGTTGTAGGCTGTCAAGACCCAACCGCCTTTAATTACAACGCACTAGCAACTGATTCTGGTGATTGCATCCCAGTTATTTTTGGATGCACTGATCCTACGCAGTTTAATTACAATCCAGAGGCTAATACAGAAAACGGAGGTTGTATACCTTATGTATATGGATGTATGGACCCGTACGCATTTAATTACAACCCTGATGCTAATACAGAGTTAGAAGACTCTTGTATCGAAGTGTTAGAAGACTGCATGGATCCAGATGCATTTAACTATAACGACTTAGCTAACACACCTAATGAAGAGGTTTGTTTATATGATGCAGGATGCATTACTGGTCCTGGAGAACCTTACTGGCTAAACGACGGATGTTATGCGTGGATCATAGATATTGACCCGTACTGCTGCGAGGTTGCGTGGGATGAAACATGTGTGGATCTTTACTCATACTGTGAGCAAGGATGGCCGCAAGGAGTGCTAGAAACAACAAGAGACATAAGTATATATCCTAACCCTGCAAGCATGATCTTAAATGTGCAGGCCCCTGTAGAGGCTGTTACAAGCCTATATAACGCATTTGGACAGCTTGTAGTGGTTGGGACTACAGACAAGACAATAGACCTCTCACAGCTCTCTAATGGGGTGTATGAGGTTGTAGTAGAATATAATGGAATAATTATTAACAAGAAAATTATAAAATCATGAAAGTGAATTGGATTAACAGTTGGAACTCTTATAATAAAAAAGAGAAGTATGAGTTAAACTTTAGATTAGGTACAGTAAGTGTGCTTGAGATTTCGTTCTGCCCATGCCCTGCATGCGACAAGAAGAAGAAAAAGGCATGCCCAAGATTTAGATTTATGATACTCAACTTTGGATTTGAATTCTAATGACACAGAAGAAAGATTTAACTGTATTTGTCTACGCCTTGATCATGATTGTAGCCTTTATATTAGGCAGCACTCTTGAAGCAAAAGGACAAACGCTAAAGAAGACATTTAAGTACGCTACATTCTACACTGCATTTAGTGGTGGTAACTCTGTAGCTGACGATAACATCTACTCTGTAACTAACGGTTTACAGACTAATGTTGTTGAAACCCCATTTGACTATTCTATAACAGCTGGTGTTCGTAAGATTGCTAGGTTTGGATATGAGAACAGGGCTAATGTTTTTTACGACGGTACAGAAAAATCTTACAGCGATGCCGCAAACATCGGTAAAGTAAAAGGGTTTGAGTTTTTGTTTGAAGCTGACTGGCGCAGACAACAAGGTAGAAACTTTCTTGATCAAGACTACTTCTTGCGCTATGTAGCAAAGAACTGGATAACTAAAGTTGAATACTTGCAGGACGGTTTTGCAGATGTAGAATACTTTGAAGGATCTCAGAGGTTAAGACTTCATGCTAATGACCGCCTCAGCTTTAACATAGGTGTAGCTCAACGTATATCAGAGCCTTACGGATATGATCCTTTAGAGGAGTGGTTGCTATCAAATAACAATATACACTACACAAGCTTAGCCATACAAGAAGGTTATACGGTTGACGTACAGGCTGGTGAGTACTTTGCACCAGACGGAACGCTTGTAGCAAACAGCGTAGATGTGTGGGAACAAGTTGTTATCCCAGATGTTATCAATGATTACGTATCAAAGAAGAGAAACGAGCTCCCTAATGTTTGGAACTACTCTTTAGTTGTGGGGTATGATTACTACAAATATTCTAAAGAGTTTTGGGTGCATAGCTGGGCTAGCGTAATGCCATATCACCTCAAGACTGAAGATGAATATTCATACTTTCAAACCACTGAAGGCGGTCAATGGTTGGATTACGGCGCAGGCCTTATCTTTGGGTGGAGATTAAACAAAAGTCTTGGTTTATTTCTAGAAGGTAAATACAATAAGTATTGGAATCGAGAATGGCATGACTTTTCTGTCGGACTAAACTATGTAATACTGTAATGGCAAAAGAAATTGGAGAGGATACTAAAGTAACACTAGACCTAAAAACAATAGGTATGGGTGTAGCAGGGCTAGCAGCCCTTATTGGAATGTGGTTTGCCCTTCAAGCAGACATCGCTTTAGCCATGGAGTTACCAGAACCAGCAGATCCAGAGATTACACGCATGGAGTTTGATATGAAGGATCAGTTAGTACGTCAAACAATTATGACTACACAGGAAGATGTATCAGAGCTGAAAGAAGATCTGGACCGCATTGAAGCAAAAATAGATAAGTTAAACTAATGAAGAATTTAATCTACATATGTTTATTTGCAATAATATCTCTTGGTATGACTATACCAGATTCAGGAGTGTGTGTTGTTGAGTTTAATGCTAGCTTTAATGCGGCTAACAGTGTAGATTGGATTGATGAGCTTAGCGACTGTGAAGGAAAGCGTGTAGATATTGGTGCCGAACCAGACTTACAAAAAGAGCATAAGATTGTGGTAGTGCCTACTGTTATTATATTTAATGATGGCGAGGAGGTAGAAAGATTTCAAGCTAACATAATGATGCAACTTGAAGCTACGCAGGATGATGTGCAGGAGGCGGTTGATGAAATTATAATGAGTGATTTTTGATGAAGGTTTGTAAGTGCGAACATAAAGGAAAGCAATACAGAAGAGGCGGAAAGATGCCTAAGAAGTTTTCCGTAAAGAGTGGCGATAAGTCTGCTGCTGGAGGTCTCACGGCAAAAGGAGTTAGACGTTACCGTGCAGCAAACCCAGGTAGTAAATTAAAGACTGCCGTTACAACCAAGCCATCTAAGTTAAAAGCAGGCAGCAAGTCCGCTAAACGTAGAAAGTCTTTTTGCTCTAGAATGAAAGGCATGAAGAGTAAGTTAACCAGTGCTAAGACAGCTAGAGATCCAAACTCTAGAATAAATAAAGCGCTAAGAAAATGGAACTGCTGATATGAAAGTAAGTAAATACAAGAAAGGAGGTAAGCTCTCTATATCTAGCAAGACTGTATCTGTGGACCCACCTAAAGGCTATCACTGGATGGAGGAGTCTGGTAGGTATTACCTTATGAAAGGAGATTATAAGCCTCACCCAGGCGCTGTAGCTAAAGCCAAGTTTAAAACTGCAAATCACCCAAAGTCATGAAGGTAAAAAAGAAACTTAAAAAATATAAAAAAGGTGGTAGTGTAAAAGATGCATGTTACCACAAAGTAAAAGCTGGGGAAAAGGTATTCCCATCTGCATACGCTAGCGGCAGGATTGCTAAGTGTAGAAAGGTAGGTGCAGCTAACTACGGTAAGGGTAAAAAGAAGTAATGGCGGTACGCAAAACAGCAAAAGGTTTAGCATTAAAACGCTGGTTTAAGGAGAAGTGGAGAACTCCTAGGGGTAAGAAGGGTTACAGCGGTAGCGACAGAACCTTTCGACCTACTGTTCGAGTGTCATCTAAAACTCCAGCCACATGGTCTGAATTAAGTCCAGGAGAAAAAGCAAGAGCTGCTAAAGAAAAACGTACAAAGGGTAGAGTGTCCCGATACAAGATTAAGAAGAAAAAGAAAAGTTAATGTCCTTGATTTCTTGCCTGTGTGTGACTAAAAACAAACCAGAGTTTTTTAGTCAAGCAATAGACGACTTTAAAAAACAAACCTATACAGATAAGGAGTTAGTATTGGTTACTGATGAGAAAAACCCATACTTATCTGATCTGCAAAAATACGCTTGTGATAACATAAGGGTTGTTACGGCACCGCATGCGTCCCCAATAGGTAAGTTAAGAGCGATAAGCGTTGAAAATGCTAAAGGAGAGTATGTAGCGACGTGGGATGACGACGATACACATCATAAAGATAGGTTGTTTGCGCAGCACCATTATATAAAGAAGAGAAATGCTGAGGCTTGCTACCTGAAAAGAGTGTTGATGCACGACATGATGACTGGGGAGAAAGGTATATCCAAGAACACAAATGGATGCTGCAATACTATGCTTGCGCTAAAAGAAACGCTTCCAGAGTACAATCATTCCACACGAATATGTGAGGACATGCCTATACGAGCTTATCACATGGAAAACAAAAAAGCCGTCGTAGTAAACGAACCTCAATTATACATATACAGGCTTCACAACGTAAATACTGTATCTCTTGAAAGAGGTAGAGATTACCACAGACGGCTTATTGATGTAGTTATTTAAATTAAACTATGTCTTTCTATTTCTAGTTCGCTAATTCTATGCTGATACTCAAGTATTCTGTTTTCTATTAGCATGATCTTATAAGTTCTAGTTGCCTCATCCATAGTTGCCTTAGCAACGTCTTGAGCTACTTCATACTTCTGTGAGTATCCACTCCATGTTTTTAGGTTACCCTCATGGTTTTTGTTGTAGTGGTACAGCATTGTTCTGTCTTTACCCATTGCTTTGGCCACATGACCTGGCTTTAGATAAGCTGACAGGGCTACACCAATAGCAGCTCTAACCTGAGCTTGTTCATCATCTTTTCTGTTTGTTCTTTCTATATCAAGAATATCATATGTAAGTTTTACAGCCTTACGAGCGTTTTTAATTAAATGTTTCATTGTATTTATCTTACTGGGCACGCACCGCTTGCACAATCATCTATCTCTACGTCCTCCATTTTTATTTCATGAAGGGAAGTGATTGGCGTGCATTGCTTTTTTAATTTATTGTATGTTTTCTTATCTATTTCCTCTAGTGGAGCTTGATCAAAGCCATGGTCATTATGCAACAAGAAAGACACAGACTTTACGTTTACGTAATTCTCACGTAACCACGCTTTAATTTGATCTAATTCTTCTTTCTTATAGTAAACGGTCACTGACACTGAGTTATCGCTCCATTCGGCCTGTAATCGCTTTATAACCTCTAGTTGATCCACTGCAGACATGTCAGATGCAAACGTGGTTCCTTTTGGAAACTTGCATGGGAACTCTACAACGACTGTAGAGTGATCCTCTGTACCATCAAAGTTTCTTACATATTCTATGCGAAAGCCATTGTTTCTGCACACGCTGACCAGCTCGCTATTAGCAGACATTCGTATTCGCCTGATATAGTGTTCCGAGTATCCAGGGTGTGCTCCTGGTGTAACGCCAGCAAGTAAACTAAGCGTTCCAGATGGCTTAACTGTTGTAAGTTTAATAGATGTAGGGAATCCTGCGTCTCTAGAGTAAATTCTGTCATATTCACGTAGATAAATATAGCAACTTTCGAGCCAACTACGCTGTTCTTCTGTTGCTTGTAAATAACCTGTCACACCTATACCCATTCTCATGTGTCTGTGGACAATATCCTCTGTCTCTTTGACAGCACACTTAATAGACAAGCTGTGCTTGTTGATGCGGTACAGGTAGACAGCTACCTTCTTAAGTTCTTTTTCCGACTCTATGTTTGGTAGATATATCTCAGCTAAACAACACGTCTCAAATGGTGCAAGAGATTGCTCTGCACATGGGTTGTAGCCCATTACATCTGGATCAGGATATTGCATTTCCCCCGTTCTACCCATACGTCTTGATGCTTCTAGATTGATCAAACCATACGGCTCTCCGTTACCTTCATAGCCACCCCAAAACTCATCAGGTAATTGATCTATATCGTCACATACTACTGAGTTGTTTGACATAGCCCTCCAGTTAGGTATACCGCCTAGGTCCCAACGCTTCGCACGTAAGTACTCTAGATCATCGTGATCCCCTAGAGCAATCTGAGCTGACCGCCTCACATTACCAGCTACAACTATCTTGCCTATGATGTTCATAATGTCCAGACAATCAATAGGTTGCAGCCTTCTATTAGAGCGATTGTTTAAGATGTTATTGATCTCTTGCATACCCCATATTAGATCTTGACTACCCGATGCGGTACCACCGAAACCTTTGATCGGAGATCCAGCTGGTCTGATAAGATGTGTTGCATACGTAAAACCCTCACCAGTAACGAAGCTTGCTTCGAGCACACGCTTGAGTAGCTCTGTCCACCCCTCACGAGAGTCAGGCACAATGAAGTCAGCGCCGTTGTCATTCACGTTCTCTATCCTTACCTTGCGTTTTACCTTTGGCAACTGGTATACATGCTCTCTCTGTATGTTGTAACCAACACCTGAGCCAAGCATAAGCATTTCAAACGCCCAGGTGAACGGACGTATTGGATGATCAACAACAGTAAACGCACAGTTCTGCAGAGAAGGCAAACCTAATCTATCTACAGTTTTTGTGCCAAGCTGCCACAAGAATCTACCAGCAACAGTGCCTTTTAGATTCATCATCATGTCTTTTATTTCACCCTGTTCGTACTTATTGAAGTCACATCCTAGTTGTTTATTACACGCTTCGACAACCCTGTCAACCGTGTCTTCCCACTCTTCTGAGCCTTCTTTCATTGGTCTTGCATACGTTCTTTTATAGGTAGCGTATCCCACCTCCCCCCAAGGGATGTCTTCTGATTTGTACTTCATTTTTAGTTATTTTTTTAGATGAAAAGGACGGCTAAGATAGCATTAAATATCCCTTTTGTCAAGTGTTTTAGGGTCTACATACCAGTCTCTGTAACTTACTATCTCATAGCTTTTTAACTCTTTGAGATCGTGTAAAGACAACAGAGTTATCTGATCTTGTCTATCCTTTCGCTGATATATCTTACGGTATGCATCTTTCTTCCATACCTTCTTGCTAAAGTCTACATTTTTCTTACACCACCCAAGTAGTTCTTCGCGTTCAACACGAACATAACCACCTACCTCGCACATTTCAAATGCTATCCATTTAGCTTTACCAAGCAACCATCCATCATCACCCCTTACATTCTTAAACTCTACCCATATCTCATCAGGTAGATTGTTGCCCTTGACATCGACACCATCCTCACCGTGCCAATAGTCAACGTGCATCTTGATATCTTCATCTCTAGATGACTTCACAGCATCTGGACAAGCCCTTTCATATCGGGTCGCAGAGACACCGCCGTCCCTCCAGGACCGCCTAAGCCTACTCTTATTTACCATGACTTATTTCTCTTTGTACTCCTGTAGAGCCGTTTGGATCAAGTCATATTCTATGTCCATAGACATCTTAGCATATGAAATGCTTTTGTTGATTTGATCAATGCTTTCACACACATGCCCTTCTTCTGTATGACAGTTTTCATACAAGGCGGTCACTGTATCGTGCATTCTTTTGGTTGCTGTGTAGTATACTGCAGCAAGTTCATCCTTGTTCATCCTGAATAGATTTTAATATTTCCTCAACCGCTTGGTCGACTTGTTGTTTATTTCTTGCTAGATAAACGTCGTAACCTAAATCATTATTCATGATGTAGTTAAGAAATATCTTCCACCGCATAGGAAAATCATGATGGGAAGGTAAGTAACCTTTTGTTTCTATGATCCACTTATGGTCCTTACCAACAAAGTCAGGAGTGTACCGAATCGGTTGCTGGACTGAGTTCGTTCTGTCGGACATTAGTTTTTTCTTAGCAGTCATCTTAAAATACTTATTCGTAAATCGAAAAGAATCCATAAGAGTGAACTGCGTTTCTTCATAGGTAAACTTCAGGCCTGATTCACGAAGCTTGTCAGAACAATACTTCTCAATCGCGGACTTAAACTTCCCTAATGATTTTTTTTTGGGTGAACGTTTACGTTTATTTCGCTTCATTGTGAGGCAAGGTACAGCCCATGTTGCTATACTTCCAAACTTATTCTAAGAAAAGTTTTGAAAAATTCATTGTTGATTGCGTATCTCCTTCAAAATGAATAGGTTCGAAAAGTTTCTCTCTGCTCTCCCAGGATGTAAATCCAGTGTGTGATAGATTCATAAGCAGATTGTATGGCTGATCAAACGGTGTAGGTTGACCGCCTGTCTCTACCTCACGTACTTTACGCACATGGAACTCACTGAGTTTGCGTATGTTATGATCTGGCGCTTGAACCTTTCGATGAATAGTAATGAAGCAGTCAGCACGGTTTACAAACTTACCGCCTCCCTCTGTATCCTCAGCAAACGGTGCGATTGGTAGACCGTCTGGACCTTTACGTCTTTGTGCTTCCGTTACAGCGTGCATGTTCAACCATACAGCTACATTGTTTGCTGTAGAGTACGTAAGAAACTCACTAGCAGCTTCATAGTGGTAGTCATGTACACCTATACTTGAATTCTTCATATCTAACTTCAATGAGTTATAAGGATCTACGAAGACAGCATCTATGTGTTGCTGAGCCTTAACCTTCTCCATGAATACGATGATGTCACTGTAGCTGTATACCTGGTTGTTGTTGATAATAGTGAAATGCTCTTGTACCCACTTGTAAGCCTGTTTACGCTGAGCGTATGTCATATCACCAACCTTGCGGTCTGCTGCAAACTGCATGAGCTGCATCTTCACTGATGCGGTTCTATTCTCTGATGAGTATATCAACCACTTCCAGCCATGACGTATAGCAGAGTTAGCGATCAGGTACAACGCTGTGGTTGTCTTACCCACATTGCTGTGACCATTCATAATTACAAACTCTTTTTTGTATCTGAAGTATTCATCTAGTTTTGCATCACCTGTATCTAGACCTATCTCAATGTTACCCTGAGAGAAGTCATCAATCCACCTGAAGTCTTCATCATCTGATGATATAAATGACATGTCACCATCATTGATAAGCATGCTACGCTTAGCCTGTTTTTCTTCATCTATGATCTCACGTATAGGTGTGTTCTTTCCATTCTGAATCATGTCCACTATGGTATTCATAGCGTGATCTTCTGAATCTAACTCACGTTTAGTTATCTCTCTAAACAATACGCGGACCGCCTCGTCCTCCTCCATACGTCCAGCTGCAATATAACCGCCACACAATCTAGCTGCCTTAACAAGAGCTGTATGTTTGTCACCGTCCTCAGCAGATCGTATGATACGTGCTGCAAGGTTTAGTTTCATGTAGTCCGTATACTTGTAGGTATCGTTTATGGGTGTCTGTGCTTCAGCAAACTCTGTAGAAAAAGCACCGAACTTCTTCCACTCATCCTTAATGATGATCTCAGGATCGTATGACTCAAAGCATGCACGAGATTCGTTTATGCCTGACTCGTCAACCTCAAGTGTGTATTGTTTATTGAAGTATGTGCATAGCGCACGGAAGTGATCTCTGTGCCTCTCTGGGTTTGTTATCTGAACAAGCGCTTTAACGCCATCACCAGACGGTGACACCCAGCAAGAATGGACATACTGATCTGTAGCCAGCGCCGTCTTCGTTGCATTAACATCAACGTGATCAAAGTCCAGAACAATGTATCCGCTATGCTCGAATAACGCATCATCAGATCTTGTCGAAAACTCACCGCTGAAGCATACAATCGGGAGCTTACGCTTCTTTCTCTTATCTCCATCACGAATCTCCTGTATCAGACTCTGAGACTTCCCGTCTTGTATACGAGATAGTGCAGTCCCCAACTGTATGTGATGTGGTGCCTCCTTGTCGAAGACGTTCTTGAATATTGTTACTTTCATTGTCGTTTGCAATCATTAGTAGGACCATGTATCCAGCACAGTCCAGTAGTGTATCTTCCGTCTCATCATTGAGACCTACGTTAGCTATTCTTTTTAGCTTGTCGTCAAGTCTTATCCTTATGGCTTCGGACGCTTTAAGAGAAGAAAAAATGCCTACAGGGTTCAAAGCTGAATCCCCGTAAGCATCGTTCTTCTGTATAAGCAAGTCCTCAATCTCTTGACATTTTAATTTAATTTTGTCTTTTGTGTTCATCTAGTGTTACTTGAGATCGTGATAACTCCACACTCTCCAATATCTCACGCACGATAATTTCTTTATTCTTAGCCTTTGGTGTGAAGTATTTCTCACGTAGGCGGTGCATAGTTTTTTTATCGTAACGCATGATATCGGATGGTGTGTCGAATACAGTTACTATCCACTCTCTACGCTCGTGTACAACCTTCCGTTTCTTGAAGGCGACACGAACATGAGAATGTTTAATTATGGGTTTAGAATGGCATGTCATCTGTTACAGCCTCAGCTTGAGTCTGCTTTGCAGCACGCTTTTCCTTAGCAGCTTCGCTGTTAGGATCAAACACACGGCAGCATGGCTTACCATTCTTAGACATAAATAATGTGAGGTAGATGTTACCACCTTGACCTTCAGCATTACGAGACGTTGTGTATTTGTCAATCATCTCTTTCAATTCGTTGTCCTTGAACCTTACGCTCCAGCTAGACAACTGCCCCTCATACATGCGAGGCTCTTCTGTGTACCCTACGAGTACTGAATCATACTTAGTATCACTCATAATAATAAAAAATTTAAAAATTTAGAAAAAAGTATTAGCGCAGCAATATATATTGCAACCATCGTGACTCCTGCGCTTGCAAGTCTGACGGTATGATTAAACTTCGAATTCAGCATAGTGATTATTTGTTGGTGCACCCTCTGTTAGCCATTGTTTGATATTGCCTAGTGCCTCTTGAAACTTCATCTCTCCATTGAAGAGCGTTTTATCTGAGCACTTTACCAAAGCAGGATAGAAAGGGTATGTTTTCTCTTGAACTACCCAGTAGTAATCTTTGATTCCAAAGACCTCTGTATAAATGTAGGCTTGGATGTCATAGCACCAGCTGTTTACATCGTATCGGAACTTACTCACGCTACGTGAAGACTTACTGTCTGTTATAAAACCATCCCCCAAGCAGTCAAGAAATCCTTTGACAGGCACGCCGTCAATCTCTTCGTTAAACTCAACTTGGTATTGTCCAGACAGGTAGCTATTAAGTAAACCACAGGCTTCAAGCCTATCGATCATCTCTTTAGCTTTCGTCCAGTCTTCTTTCGTGACGAGTGTCTTACCCTCATTCTTTTGAGCAACTTCCGCCTTCCACTCTCTGTACCGCTTAGTATTTCTAGGATACTTACCACCAATATCGGCGATGATATCGCTATCATCCAAATTATAAAACCTGTCATCTAATTTCTCTGGTTCAAACAGCATCATGTCGTAAAGGCTACCAAATGTCAAAGCATCTGACTCTTTCTTAAGTTGCCCCCTCATGTACATCTCCCAGAGACGCATATCTCCAAGAGCGTACTTGATAGATGAGTAAGAAAGGTGTCCCTTACCTACAGATTCTGTTAATTGTTCTCTTAAATTCATAGTGTTTCTATTATTTCATCTCCAGAAAAACAAGCATCTACCTCGCCACAGCTTTTACACTCTATGGCACAGGTTTCTGATATGTCTGCAGTCTGAAAACTTAAGCATCTACTACATTGCACAAGCTCTTTCATCTTACGAATTTCTTAAGTCCAGCTACTTGCTTTTCAGTTAGCTGTTCCCCGTATTTTCCGATTACTTGATCAAACGCCTTACGTTTGTCTGTTGCAGACTTAAGGTAACCAACAGCCTTATCCATTACGTTCTCAGGTGCCGTTGTATCGCTTGTAGTAGTAGATGTTTGTTTAGCAATAGCCTCCTGAACCTCATTAGCTGATGCAATAGACGTATCGATACCGATACCCATCATTGCAAGAGC
>Ga0208919_1000192_pt1 | contig 45344 bp, 56 predicted proteins | sample 4_EtaG_FD_184076 | JGI IMG/M metagenome (GOLD analysis project Ga0208919, IMG submission 184076) | Marine viral communities from the Subarctic Pacific Ocean - 4_ETSP_OMZ_AT15127 metaG (SPAdes) (version 3) | ecosystem: Environmental > Aquatic > Marine > Oceanic | place: Pacific Ocean | collected... | reverse complement strand
CAGGAACCTTATGGACACGGCAGAATACAAGGAGGTTTTCCCCGATGTGGAACTTAGCTCAGACTCGAAGGCGGCTGGCCGCTGGGAGACAGGGCAGGGCGGCGAGTATTACGCGGCTGGTGTGGGCGGTGCGATTACGGGTCGCGGTGCTGACCTTCTCATTATTGATGACCCGCATTCGGAACAGGATGCCCTTTCGGACACAGCCCTCGAACATGCCTACGAGTGGTACACATCAGGACCCCGTCAGCGTCTACAACCGGGCGGGTCTATTGTAATAGTAATGACCCGTTGGTCCCTGAAGGACCTTACAGGAAAATTAATCAAGGCCCAGGGGTCGGATGTTATGGCCGACCAGTGGGATATCGTGGAATTCCCCGCCATCCTTCCAAGCGGCAAGGTCCTATGGCCGGAGTTCTGGAAGAAAGAGGAGTTGTTAAGGGTCAAGGCTTCGTTGTCACTGAGCAAGTGGAATGCACAATGGCAGCAGAATCCCACAGCGGAAGAAGGCGCGATCATCAAGAAGGAGTGGTGGAAGACATGGGAAAAGGATTCCACCCCCGTTGTGAGCTACATTATGCAGAGTTACGATACGGCGTTTAGCAAAAAGGAGACTGCGGATTACTCTGCGATTACTACGTGGGGGGTATTCCAGCCCGAAGAGGGGGGAAGCGACCATATAATTCTTATGGATGCACAGCGTGGGCGCTGGGACTTTCCCGAACTGAAGGCAAAAGCCCTATCGGAATACAAGTACTGGGAACCAGATATGGTGCTTATCGAGGCGAAGGCCACAGGTACACCGCTCACGGACGAATTACGGACAATTGGTATCCCCGTGGTGAATTACACCCCCAGCAAGGGGAAGGACAAACATACCCGGATGCATATGGTGGCTCCTATATTTGAGTCAGGAAAAGTGTGGGCGCCAGAGAAAAAGTTTTCCGAAGAAGTGATAGACGAGTGTGCGGCATTCCCCAATGGGGACCATGACGATTACTGCGATTCGATGTCCATGGCACTTATTAGATACCGTAAAGGCGGATTTCTTCGACTTGACACGGATGAGGAAGATGACGAACCTGTCCACTCTCCCACCCCCCGTAACTACTATTAGGAGTGTTGCATGATTTCATGGATTCAACATCGTATAGCTGAACCTTCGACCTGGGCCGCTGTTGGCGCGGGACTCGTTGGTATCGGAGTGATAATAACTCAGCCGACTGTTCTTATTGTAGGTGTTGCAATAGCAGCTCTTGGTTTGATTATGAAGGAGAACGGAGGCTCCTGATGGGGCTTCATTTTTTCCATAAAAATTGTGCCGTGGGGCGGATATAGTGGCGCCCCCGGTACTTTGTTGTGTTAAGTTGACGGATGGAAACAGAAGCTCTTTTTATCAAGGACTACTGGCAACAGGTCATGGGGCTTCTGGCTTTGGTTGTTGTTGCTGTGAAGCTGTCTGCAAATGTCAAGGAGCTTCGTAAGGACGTAGACGATATTATGTCGAGGAACACTTTTGTGGAAACCACAAAACTAAGGGCTCAAACGGATATGCAAGAGAAGCAGATTAGTGCGTTGTGGCAGTATACCAATAAACTGCGCGATATGATTAACGGGAGTTCCAAGTAATGGCTATAGCCGCACTTCTTCCCAGCCTTCTACCCGTTGTAGGGGACGTACTGGACAGGTTTTTTCCAAACAAAGAGGAAAAAGCCAGGGCCGAAAGAGAAATTCAGGCAAAACTTGCCGAACATCTGGCCAAGATTGATATGGCGCAGATCGAGGTAAACAAACAGGAAGCAGCGCATCGAAGCTTGTTTGTTGCTGGCTGGCGCCCATTTGTGGGGTGGACATGCGGCCTGGCTTTGTTTTACACTTACGTAGGACAACCGATGGCTATGTTTATCATGGCGCAGACAGGAGATCTCGTTCAATTACCACAACTTGATCTATCTACTATGATGCCTGTGCTATTAGGTATGTTAGGATTAGGTGGACTCCGCACCTATGAGAAATTTAAAGGAGTGTCTAAATAATGGCTAATGGCCGTACATCTTTAATTGACAATGCGATGCCAGCGCAAGGTACGCCCCTTGGCGATATGGTTGATGAGGAAATTGAAGTCGAGGAGATTGAAGAGCCAACAGAAATGATGGAGCAAGACGATGGCTCCGTTCTTGTAAATTTTGACCAGGCTATTCAGGAAGAACTTCAGGCAGAACCAGACGCTAATTTAGCAGAGATTTTGGACGAACGGGTCCTTATGGAGATGTCTGATGATCTTGTCGGACTATATAAGGATGACCGGGCCAGCAGACAGGAGTGGGAAGAAGCCTACACCAATGGTCTGGAGCTCTTGGGTATAAAGTATGAGGAACGGGAAGAACCCTTCCGTGGTTCGAGCGGCGTTACCCATCCTCTTATTGCAGAAGCAGTTACCCAGTTTCAGGCACAGGCGTATAAGGAACTTCTTCCTAGCAGTGGTCCAGTACGTACCCAGATTATAGGGGCATCTACTCCCGAAGTTGAGGCCCAGGCGGAACGGGTCAAGGAGTTTATGAACTATGAGATTATTCATGTAATGGAAGAATACGATCCTGAAATGGATCGGTTGCTGTTTTATCTTCCTTTGGCTGGGTCTGCTTTTAAGAAAGTTTATTTTGACGACATACTTGACAGGGCGGTAGCTCGTTTTGTCCCTGCTGATGACTTGGTAGTTCCCTATAATGCCACAGATTTGGCCTCTTCCAATCGTATTGTGCATGTTATTCGCATGGGGGAGAACGATATCCGCAAGTTTCAGGCAGCTGGCTTTTACAGGGATGTGGACCTAATACCCTACGATCAGGAAGACGAGCTTAGAGAAAAAGAGCGCAAACTTTCTGGTATTGAGAAGACCACAGACGATAAAGACTGCACTTTACTGGAAGTCCATACGGACCTGGATTTACCTGGTTTTGAGCATGTCAACCCCCTTGACGGGGAAAAGACAGGGATCAAGCTTCCTTATATTGTCACCATAGACGAGGGTAGCACTAAGGTTCTGTCCGTCCGCCGAAACTGGCGTGAAGGTGATGAGTATTATCGTAAAATCCAATACTTTTCGCATTACAAGTTTTTACCTGGTTTAGGGTTCTATGGCTTTGGTCTTTTGCATATGATTGGTGGATTGGGACGTTCCGCCACTTCCATTTTACGGCAACTGATTGACGCTGGAACTTTGGCTAACTTACCTGCTGGCTTCAAGGCGCGAGGCATACGCATACGCGATTCGGATGAACCGCTGGCCCCTGGTGAGTTCCGTGATATTGATGTACCGGGCGGTGCTTTAAAGGAAAGCATTTTGCCCCTTCCGTATAAAGAGCCTAGTCAAACATTGACGCAGCTTTTAGGATTTGTTGTGGACGCCGGAAGGCGCTTTGCGGCAATAGCCGACATGCAGGTTGGTGATGGCAACCAGCAAGCGGCTGTAGGAACGACTGTTGCTCTGTTAGAGCGAGGGTCTAAGGTAATGTCAGCCATACACAAGCGGCTACACTATGCACAGAAACAGGAATTTAGAATGCTGGCCAGGGTGTTTGCTGAATCATTGCCTCCTATGTACCCATACAATGTATGGGGTGCGGAAGCTACTATAAAGCAGGCGGATTTTGATGAAAGAATCGATATTGTTCCCGTTTCTGACCCGAATATATTCTCGATGTCGCAGCGTCTTGCTTTGGCCCAGACGCAATTGCAACTTGCCCAGAGCAATCCGCAAATGCACAATCTGTACGAAGCGTACCGCCGCATCTATGAAGCGATTGGTGTGCCGAATATTGAGGGACTGCTTCCTGTACCGCAACCGCCGCAACCAACAGACCCGGCGATAGAGAACGCGAAGTCCATCATTCAGGAGACTTTACAGGCGTTCCCGACACAGGATCATGACGCCCACATAGCCGCGCATATTATGTTTATGCAGACCCCTACCCCAGCCGCCAATCCCCCCATTTTTGCCCTGTTACAGGCACATTTGTGCGAACATATTGCATTTAAGGCCAGAGGAGTGGTAATGGCGGAAGCTATGGTACAGGAACAACAGGCAATGCAGATGGGCCAGCAACCACAGCAAATGGATATAGAGGGACGGGTTGCGGAACTTATCGCGCAATACACGGAAGAAGTTATGTCCGTATTGCTTCCGCCTCCAGAAGGACAGAGCGATCCTTTGGTTCAGTTGCGGAGTAAGGAACTGGACATCAAGGCCATGGATATGGAACGGAAGGCCGATGAGTTTGCGTCCAAACAGGCTTTTGAAGAGAAGCGTGAGGGAGAGCGTCAGGCTATAACCAGGGAGAAGATAGACTCTCAGGAAGACATAGCCATGCTTCGAGCGGACGTAAACCTGGAGCGCATCGAAAAGATGGGTTCTGGTGGAAGAGGTGAGTAATGCCCATACGGAAAGTAAAAGGCGGCTGGACTTTTTCCAGCTCCGGGAAACCTGTGTACGAAACACTTGCTGCGGCGAAGCGTTCTTACAAAGCGTATCTGGCGAGAAAAGCAAGTAAGACAAGAAAGGCGTGAGTGTTTCACGTGAAACATTAGGGGAGCGTTATGAAGAGAAGTAATATGTCGTCCCAGATGTCAAAGCAAATGGGCATATCCAAGAGAGAGGCTGGTGATCTTATGGCAAAAGCTAAAAAAATGAACAAGGAACAGGGATACAATATGGGTGGCCCTGTTGATACGTTCCCAGGAATGGGCGCCTTCAAGTATGGCGGTGAGATGAACCTAAAGGTCAGGATGTACAACATTACATCCGGCGATCAAGACGTACCCATGGAATGGGGCCGTGAGCATCTGGACCGTGACTCAGAAGAGTTGATCAAGGGAACCCAATCCCAGGTCCGTGGCCGTTATTTTAATAACAATAATGGTAAAGGTACTTTTTAAGTGCTCCCAAAGGTTAAACTCTCAAAGCTGCCAAGGGTTAGAAACCCTAGACTTCCTAAAGTTCCCACGGCCCAGCAACTTCATGCTCAATTGGTCAAGGATTTGCAAAAGAACGATGGTGGTAGTACAACCCAGACAACAGCGAGGACATACTGATGCCTAAAAACGTAAAATATAGTAAGGAGGCTGAAGCGAAGGCGTATGCCTCAGAAGTTGGCGGTCATGTAATCGGACATGATGACGACAAAGACGGTCATCCCGATACTTGGACAGTTGTAGAGATACCTGAAGAAGGCGCTACTGAAGGACCCTCTTTAAGAGACTTTGAAGAAGGAACCCCTGAGTATGAGCAACAGGAGCAATGGCTTAAGGACGTTGATGCTGGCGGTAAGCCACCAGAAAGAAACATGGGCGGTGCTTTTGTTGATGAACTGGGCTACAGGCACGGTGGAATGACTAATCCGAAGCGTGATCCTATCAAGTATGCCGCAGGTGGTGCTGTTCGAGGAAAACGATTTGTGGGTAGTTTCTAATTGGCAGACCCGACAACTTTCGCATATTCGGTCTTGAAAGCTCTTCAGGATCGTATCAAACTGACAGAAGAGGCCATCCTCCAGGGTGGCCCTAAAGATATGGAGTCCTACAAACAACTGGTAGGGGAACTTAAGGGACTTGAGTTTGCAGAACAGGAAGTCAAGGACCTATTACAGTCTTCGGAGGATGAATGACGAAAACGCTATTAGTACCCGATAAGTACGTCAATGAGAAAAAGAACAAGGCTGTAGCAGAGGCGTATGTAAAGGAAGAAGATCGCGTACTGGACACTTCCCGCTTGGATAAAGTGGCATTAAGTGAGAGATTACCGCAGCCTACGGGCTGGCGCATTCTTGTTATGCCCTATATGGGCAAAGCTACCACAGACAGCGGGATACATATCCCGGATGCTGTGCGTGATCGTGAAGCATTGGCAACGGTTGTTGCCTACGTTCTAAAAGTTGGACCTTTGGCTTACCAAGACCCATCCAAGTTTGGATCTGGGGAGCCTTGGTGCAAAGAAGGCCAGTGGATTTGTATTGGCCGTTATGCTGGCGCTCGATTTAAAATTGACGGCGGCGAAGTCCGTATCATCAATGACGATGAAGTGATTGCCACTATTATGGAACCTGATGATATTAAACATGTCTAGAAAGAAGGAAGTAACCATGGAAACCATGACATGCCAGAAGAAACTAAGATTGATATTGGGGATGCTGAAGAAGCCCCAGTAGATGTGAATTTGGGGGCGGAGCCAGAACCCGCACCAGACTCTGAAGTTAAAGCAGAGGTAGCTCCACAAGAAGAGGAGCTTGAGGAATACAGTGCTGGCGTTAAGAAGCGCATTGGGGATTTAACCCATAAATGGCGTGAGGCAGAACGACAGCAGCAATCCGCAGTTCAGTTTGCAGAAAATGTCCGCCGTGAGAATGAGAGCCTTAAGACCAGACTTGATAATCTGGACAAGGGGTATCAGGAAGAGTTTGGGGAGCGTGTATCTTCCCAGTTAAACTCCGCAAAGAAACTTCTTAAGGAAGCTCATGAGAGCGGTGACGTAGACAAGATTGTGGACGCACAAGAAGCGTTATCTAATCTTTCTCTTGAAAAAACCAAACTTGCCAGAGCGCAAAAGGAAGTTGCGGAGCAACCCCAACAACCAGTAGCGCAACCTCAACAACCAGCACCACAACCTCAACAACCAACAGCACAACCAGACGCTAAAGCGCAATCCTGGGCTGAAAAAAATGATTGGTTTGGTCAGGACGAAGTTATGACATACGCCGCTTTTGGCGTACATAGGCGGTTAATAGAGGATGAGGGGTTTGATCCCCAATCTGATGAGTACTATGCTGAAATTGACAAGAGAATGTCGTCTGAGTTTCCACAGAAACTTGGGCAAAAGACTCAGTCAAACGGGGGAAGCCGAAAGGTTGCGTCAGCCGAAGCTTCCGCATCCCGCAACAAAAGTGGACGGAAAACTGTGCGATTAACGCCCTCTCAAGTTGCAATTGCAAAGCGGCTTAATGTGCCGCTTGAAGAATACGCAAAATATGTAAAGTGAGGGATTAATCATGACCGAATTAGAGAACACATCTCGCCAAAAGTCTACCACTAGGACGCCTCGAAAAAACCAATCACGTGTCGCGGAGGCACGCCGGGAACCTTGGAAGCCACCATCCATGTTGGATGCTCCCCCTGCACCTGAAGGCTTTAAGCACAGGTGGATAAGGGCGGAGGTCATGGGTTTTGATGACCGAAAAAACGTATCAGCCAGAGCCCGTGAGGGATATGAACTGGTACGCGGTGAAGAATACCCAGACTTTGATGCCCCTACCGTTGATAACGGTAAACACGCAGGGGTTATTGGAGTAGGTGGGCTTCTTTTAGCAAGAATTCCTGTTGAGATCGTCGAGGAACGCAATAATCATTACCGGGGTATGACCCGCGATCAAATGACGGCTGTTGATAACGAGTTAGCTCGTGAACAACATCCGGCGATGCCGATTAATAAACCTGATCGGCAGTCTAAAGTAACTTTTGGAGGTCCCCAATCTGAAGGGGACTAGAAAACGGAAGGTAGAGTATGGCTAACAGTAATGGAAGCTTTGGTCTGCGCCCCCTAAGTAAAATGGGAAGCGCAACAAACTCCACGGGTTTGTCCAACTACTCGATGTACGAAATTGCGAATGGCAACACAGATAAGCTGTATCACGGCGAACCTGTAATTCCACTTTCCACTGGCTTTATCGGCGCTCCTGGCGCCGCTGCTGGCGGAACCGTGGGCCTTTTGGGCGTCTTTCAAGGTTGTAAGTACGTTGCGAGTACTACTGGGAAACCTACATGGAGTAACTACTGGCCCGGTTCCGGGGCAGACAGTAACCACCCGATTGAAGCATATGTAAACGATGATCCAATGCAGTTGTATGTAATTGCAACGGATGCCACGTGGACAAGTAAAGCTACGGCCCGTGCCGCAGTTTTTGCTAATGCTAACTTCTCAACCGCTATTACAGGAACAGACACTACGGGAGTATCGTTAGGTCGCCTTGCGATTAGTACGATTGCTACCACAGCTGCTCTGCAAATGAGAATAATGGGTTGGGTAGATGATCCAGAGAACGCTGATTTTTCAGCGGCTGGTATCGGGGCAATTGTCAGGTTGAATAACCACTTCAATAGCAACAATGGTGCTATTGCGGCTGGTACTCCTTCAACCACTGGCGTATAGGAGTATTGAGAAATGGCTATTAGTCGAGCGCAACTAGCGAAAGAGCTAGAGCCTGGCCTCAATGCCCTCTTTGGACTTGAGTACGCTAGGTACGATAATGAGGCTGGCGAGATATATGATACGGAATCTTCGGAACGTGCTTTCGAGGAAGAAGTAATGCTCTCTGGCTTTGGAGCGGCCCCTGTTAAGTCAGAAGGAACTGCGGTTTCTTTTGATGATGCACAGGAAGCCTACACCGCAAGGTACACACATGAGACTATTGCTCTTGCTTTCTCCATTACGGAAGAAGCAATTGAAGATAATCTTTATGACCGCCTTGCTTCCCGTTACACAAAAGCTTTGGCACGTAGCATGGCCAACACCAAACAGGTGAAGGGCGCAGCTACCTTAAACAATGCTTTTGACAGCACCTATACAGGTGGTGACGGAAAAGAGCTTTGTGCAACGGATCACCCTCTTGTGAATGGTAATGACCTTCGCAATGAGCCAAGCACAGCGGCTGATCTAAACGAAACAAGTCTTGAGAACGGACTTATTGACATTGCTGCCTTTGTCGATGAGCGCGGACTTAAGGTTTCGGTTCGTGGAATGAAAATGATTGTTCCGCCAGCGTTGCAGTTTGTGGCGGATCGTCTTCTTGAATCCACTCTTCGCCCAGGTACGGCGGATAACGATGTTAATGCCACGCGGAACATGGGAATGTTGCCGCAAGGTTATGTCGTTAACCACTACCTAACGGATACGGATGCGTGGTTTATTAAGACGGATGCACCTAGAGGCTTCCTACATTTTGAAAGGATGCCTATGTCCACTAAAATGGAAGGTGATTTCGATACAGGAAATGTAAGGTTTAAGGCCCGTGAGCGTTATAGCTTTGGGTACTCTGACCCACGTACTGTATTTGGTTCTCCTGGTGCGTAACTACTGAAGTTGGGGGGAGCTTGTCTCCCCCCTTTTTCTGGGAATCATAGCCCTAGCGACTGTCCCAGCAGACGCTTACGAAGACTCTAGGGCAAATCTCTCGTAAGGAGGTGTATCGTGTCACAGACAACTTTTAATGGCCCGGTTAGATCCGAAAACGGCTTTAAGGTCATAAACGTCAATTCTACTACAGGAGCGGTTACTGAGACTTCTTCTATGGCCTCTACTGGTGTTGTCACCAACAAGTATATTAAACATGTTGGTTACGCCACAGGCGTTACTGTAAACACCACGGCTGGCGACAGCCCTGCTATTGGTGAGTTCACGCAACCAGCTAATACTATTATAACCAATATTAAGATATTCTGCGCCACATCTCCTGTTATTGGAACGGGTGATATTGGCTATGAAGTTGGTACTTCTAGTTCAGGAGCGCAGATTGTAGCGGCTGTTACTGACCAGATTCTTGATGGCGGAACCACAGTTGTAGTTGGAAATGTAACTTTGCCTTCTCTGGTTCTTCAGACTGAAAGTGGAACAACTGCCCCAGCTTCTGTCCAGTATGCTTCCGCAGAACGAACCATCTACTGCAATATTACAAATACGGTGGATGCAACCACGGCAGGTTCTTTCACCTTTATCATCGAGTACGTACAAATTGCGTAGGTAGGAGTTTATTATGGCTGATGCTGTAGCGGTCACAGAACTTAACGATGGAATACGAAATGCCGTGTTCTATTGTACTAATACCAGTGATGGTACAGGTGAGGCAGCGGTAACTAAGATTGATGTATCAGCCCTTGCGAGTCGTCCCGATGGGACGGCTTGTACGGGCGTAAGAATTCAAAAGATATCCTTTGCCACTGTAGGCATGGGGGTAAAAATTCTTTGGGACGCAACAACAGACGTTATTGCTACTGAATTACCTGCGGATTACTCCGATACTCTGGATTTTACGGACGTTGGCGGTCTTTCCAACTACTCTGGTAGTGGCAAAACTGGAGATGTTCAATTTACTACGGTTGGACATACAAGCGGAGATACCTATACAATAGTATTGTCCTGTACAAAGGAGTACTAGCGTGAGATGGAAGATTTAGCACGAAAGAATGAGATTGATATTGTCTCCCTTCAAGGCGATATCAAGCTTCTATCTCAAAAGATAGACGTATTAAAGCACAACGATTTACACCACGTGCAAAAGTCTCTTGATTGGGTGGTTAAATTTTTATGGGGCGTTGGCTTTTTAATACTTGGGCAGATATTAATAGGTTTACGAATAACGGTTTGGGGATAGGAGATAGTTAATGGCAACTTCTGGATCGGTTGATTTTAACCTGGATATGGCCGAAATTACAGAGGAAGCCTTTGAAAGGTGCGGCCTGGAGTTAAGAACGGGCTATGACTCAAGAACTGCCCGGAGATCACTTAACCTTTTGTTCCTAGATTGGGCTAATCGAGGTCTTAACTTATGGACCGTTGAGCAAGTAACTCAATCGTTAGCCCAATTATCTACCTCCTCCGCTATCTCAACCTATCCTTTGGGAACCATAACCATGACGGTAGGCGCTTCTGGTAGCTTAAGCGTAGGAGAGACTATTACTGGCGCTACCAGCGGAGTTACTGCGTCTATTATTACCAAGCCTTCTGGCACAACTCTTACCGTCACCGTCCCAAGCGGTAACTTTACTGCCGGGGAAAATATTACAGGTTCCTCAAGCGCAGCAACAACTACGGTAACTTCAGATCCCTCACTCTCAGATGTGCAAGCTACCGTGGATATTCTTGAAGCGGTAATTCGTAGGGATAGTGAGGATATATCTATAACCAGGATAGGGAGACAGGATTATATCAGTATTCCTAAAAAGACTACTCAAGGTCGTCCAACTCAACTGTTTGTGGATCGTCAGATCACCCCCACTATAACAGTATGGCCAGCCCCCGAAAACTCTACGGATAAACTGATATACTATAGAATGAAGCGCATGGATGATGCGGATGCTGCTACAGATAACGCCCAGATTCCTTTCAGGTTCTTGCCTTGTCTGATTGCTGGTCTATCTTATCAAATATCTCTCAAAAAGTCCCCGCAACGTGTAGAAGGTCTTAGAGCTCTTTACGAGGAAGAATTTGCTAGGGCAGCCGCTCAAGACATAGACCACGGGGTCCCATTAAGACTTGTTCCCACGTTCCAATCATTAAGGGTGTAAAATGGCTAGGTATGCTGGAGGTAAATATGCGTTAGGAATATCAGACAGGTCTGGTAGAGCGTATCATTTAAGTAACATGATACGCGAATGGAACGGTAACTTAGTTGGCAAGGACGAGTATGAAGCAAAGCAACCGCAACTAACGCCAGCGCGAAACATATCTGATCCGCAAGCTTTACGAATTAGCCGACCTGACCGCACTGAGCCAGTATCACTTGTTTTACTTCCTTTTAATGCTTTTAAGTCAGGCGCAAGCGGTTCGTCAGTTATAACTGTAACAGAGCCTGGTCATGGACGAAGCACCGGGGACACAGTGCGATTTAGAGATGTAGAGGCGTTTGATGGCTTTACGGAAGCCGTTCTCGAAGTAGCGGCTGGGAGATCGATTACCAAAATAGACGATAATAGATATAGTTTTACAGCCAGTAGCGGAACAGCAACAACTGGGAATGTCACAGGAGGCGGCGGCTTTGCTTCCGCTGGCCCTGTAACTTTGAGTGCATAATATGGCCTATACCTTTACCACCTTAAAAACAGCTATCCAAGATTACACGCAAAACACTGAGTCCACCTTTGTTAGCCAGTTATCACGTTTTATTATTAATGCGGAAGAGCGTATTCTTAAAGAATGCCAGTTAGACGTTTTTCGGAGGAACTCTTCCGGCACGTTAACAGCAGATCTTAAGTTTCTTTCCAAGCCTAGCGATTTTTTGGCTCCGTATTCTCTAAGTATTATTAATAGTTCCAAAAATGAGTTCTTGCTTTATAAGCATGTTACTTTTCTCCAAGACTACACTCCTAATCCCGCCACAACAGGAGTTCCTTTGTACTATGGGGATTGGGACGATAGCACTTTCTTAATAGCTCCTACTCCAAGTAGCAGCTTTTCTGCGGAACTACATTACTTTTTTAGGCCAGAATCTATCACATCGGCTTCAAGCGGAACAACATGGCTTGGGGATAACGCCGAATTAGCTTTGCTATATGGCGCTTTAGTGGAAGCATATACCTTTATGAAGGGGGAACAGGAATTATTGACTTTATATAATGGTAGATTTCAGGAATCCCTACAATGGCTTAAAAATCTTGGAGAAGGGAAGCAGACCAGGGATGAATACAGGTATGATCGCCTTAGAAGGGATGTTGCTTAATGTTTGACGCCAATAGTTTTCTTAGTTTAGGGGATGTCTCTGTGCATACTACTGAAAACAGAGGCCATTCTCCCGAAGAAATGGCGGAAATGGCTATGAATAAAATAATGCTAGTCTCAAAGGACGCCCCTCCTGTCATACGGGATCAAGCGACAGCGCATAGGGACAAATTGAAGGAAGTGCTTATTTTCTATATGAATAGAATGGCTCAGAGTGAAAGAACTACAATCTGGGCTCTTATGAAACAGCAGGGCCACGAAGACATGGCAGAAATTATAAGGAGATTGTAAGATGGCTGTTGGATCATCCGCTATGTGCGGAACTTTTAAGAAAGAAATTCTGGCGGGTATTCATCGTTGGACTACAGCTAGTCGTGGTGATTCTAGTGCAATTTCGGCGGATACATTCAAAATTGCCATGTTTACAAATAGTTCATCCATTGATGCCGACACCACTGGTTATACGACCAGTAATGAGGTATCTGGAACGGCCTATACTGCTGGAGGTGAGGCTCTTGCAAGCGTAACAAATAGTCTAGGAGATAATAGTAGTAGTGTTCCTACAGCTTATCTTGATTTTGCAGACACTACTTGGTCTACCTCTACAATCAGTAGCGCAAGAGGAGCTTTAATTTATAACTCTACTCTAAGTGGTGCAAGTACAGGCTCTACTACTACGGCTGCGGCTTATCCAGCAGTTGCGGTAATTAACTTTGGTGGTGATAAGTCTTCCAGTGCTGGGGACTTTACCATTCAGTATCCAGCAAATGATGCTAACAACGCGATAATTAGGATTGCATAATGGCCTTAATTACTGGCTGGAATAGAAGTACCTGGAACTCTGGAGCGTGGAATAGTCCTATTCCCGTAGAGGTCACAGGTGTTTCTGCGGCCAGTGGGGTAGGATCTCCCACAATAAATCTTCCTGTTAGTATAAGCGTTACGGGAGTATCAGCAACTGGCTCTATGGGAACCGCTACGGCTGCGGTTCATGTCACTGTATCGGCAACAGGTTTATCAGCGGCCAGCGGAATAGGTTCAGCAACTGCGGTAACAAACTCCAATCTTTCTGTTACCGGGGTATCAGCGGCCAGCGGAATAGGTTCTGTACAAGTTAATTTTGCCTTTACTGTGGATGGGGTTTCGGCAGTGGGTTCTGTTAACAACGCACTTGTCTGGAGCGTCATTGACGCCTCACAAACGTCTAATTTCTCTGAAATAGACGCCTCACAAACCCCTGATTGGACAGAAATAGCGGCATAGGAAAAATATTATGGCATCATCATACACAACTGGCTTCAGCTTTGAAAAAATAGGCTCTGGAGAACAATCAGGAGCTTGGGGCGACACAACCAATTTCAACTGGGATATTGTAGATCGGTTGGCTTCGTATAAAGCCGTAGCCATAACAACCAATGCGGATACGCATACCCTAACTGTTCGAGAGGCTTCTCCGGGATCAGGAACCGAAAACCTTCAGGATGGTATGTACCGTGTGATTAAATTTACAGGAGCTTTGGATTCAAATTGTACAGTTACAATCGCCCCAAATACGGCACCTGCTTACTTCATTATTAATAATGCTACCACAGATTCTGGGTCCAGTGGCCCATATTCTCTTATTTTCACGCAAGGTAGCGGAGCAAATATAACAGTAGAAAATGGGAAATCTGCGGTTATCTATTGCGATGGCGCGGGGTCTGGTGCTGCGATAGTGGACGCAATATCCAACTTAGCCTTGGCTACTATAACAGCTTCTGGTGACATTACCGTAAGTGGAACATTCAACGCCTTGGGTGATACGGCTGCTTCAGACAAAGCCGCTGTAGGATACACAAGTGCAGAAGGTCTTATTCTTACAGGCCAAGGTTCCACTAACGATGTCACTATCAAAAACGATGCAGACCAAGACGTTATAGAAATTCCTACAGGGACGCAGAATGTAACTACGGCGGGAGATCTTGCTGTAGCGGGGGACCTGACTATCACAGGTGATGACCTGGTTATGTCTACGAATACAAGTGGCGCTGCCCTGATTGCAGACGGGACGAACTTTAATCCCGTTGTAATCTCAGGCGATGCGACAGTAGCAACTAACGGCGCACTGACTATAGCTAATGACGCGATAACCTCTGCAAAAATTGCGGATGACGCGATAACCTCTGCCTTAATAGCTGATGATGCAGTAACGCTTGCAAAGATGGCTTCTGGGACTGACGGAAATATAATTAGTTATGATGCAAGCGGCAATCCAGTAGCAATTGCAACGGGAAATGATGGGCAAGTATTAACTTCAACTGGTGCTGGTAGTCCACCTGCTTTTGAAGATGCAGCTGGCGGCGGGAAGATGCTGCAAGTGGTGTCTGCGACCTGGACTACGTCCACACAAACGACGTCAGGTTCTTATGCAGATGTAACAAACGGCACAGCAACAATAACGCCTGCTGCTACAGGTTCAAAAGTTTTGATTCTTGTTTCTCTTGGCGTTTTTACAGATTCGGATAATAGTGCTGTAGGCGAGTTTAAAATTGTAAGAACGATTAGCGGGTCGGCGTCTGATGTGTCTAACAGCGTTTTCAGTCAAGTCAGTCATACCAGCCGTCAAAGTGGAAACCATTTTTTGATGGTCCTCGATAGCCCATCAACGACCAGCGCGGCGGCATACAAGCTGCAATTTTTCCGCTGTGACCAATCTGGTTATGTCGAAGTGAACCGAAATGACGGTTCTGATATACAGCGTTCTGTAATTACTCTAATTGAAGTTGGAACTTAATATGGAATATCAAATCATACATGCCATTTTATCTCTACGACCTAGTGCGGAATGCGTAGTCGTAGATAATTCTCTATCAGGCATTGATTGGCATGACGAAAAGCAAGATCGCCCAACTGATTCAGCAATCAATGCGGAGATTGCACGATTAACAGCAGCGGAACCCATGAGGCTTTTGCGAGTGGAGCGCGATAAGCGGCTTGCTGAAACCGATTGGTGGGTGATGCGAGGTAACGCCACGGAAGCGCAGTTAAATTACCGCCAGTTACTAAGGGATCTTCCAGCGAACACGGCTGATGCAAGCAACCCAGTTTGGCCCACGAAGCCTGAACTAGGAGAATAGGAGGGCATCATGCGATTGCTCCCGTTGATATTTATTATCGTTATGCTGACATCTGTGCAAGCTCTTGCCAGCCAGATGGTTGATGTTAGGTATCAGTTAAGCGTGTCTTCTTTTCCCAATGATCGGGTGGAAATACAGCAGGGGCATCCTTGTAAATTTGCTGGCCGTTCCTTAGAGAATATTACAGGTTTTTTTAAATATAAGTGGGATGCAAAGTATAGAGATTTAAAGAATAGCGCAGTTCTTACTTGGGTGGCATATCATTCCTTGGAGAACGAAAACGTAACCCTTGTACGGATTTTTGCCTCACATATGCAGCAGAAACTAGCGGTGGTATCTGCTGCAAAGGCCCCGGATTTTAATGGGCAGACTTTTCCCGACCTGCATTGCATAGTCTCAATACAAAGCCAGCTTGTTAAGACGTATACTGAGGATGAACTCTCCGAAATATTGGGACAAGGGGATAAGGACATATAGAATGCCTTTATCTAAAATAAATTTTAGACCAGGAGTAAACAGAGAAACCACATCTTACGGAGATGAGAATGGATGGTTTAACTCTGACCTAGTTCGTTTCCGAAAAGGGCGCCCAGAAAAGATGGGCGGATGGGAACGTCTTAGTAGTAATACAATTCAAGGAACAGGACGCTCCCTTCATGTATGGGCTGCATTGGATGGTTCCAAATACATGGGCCTTGGTACAGAAACTAAGTTTTATATAGAAGAGGGTGGCGGTTATAACGACATTACTCCCATTCGAGCTACAACTACTCTGGGAGCAAACCCCCTTACAACAGGGACTGCTGGAACAGGAACTATAACAGTAACGGCTCCAGCTCACGGTGCGGTGAACGGGGACTTCGTTACACTAAGCGGGGCAACTACTACAGACGGCATAACGGCGGCTCAAATAAACACAGAACATCAAATTACTCTAATTGACTCTAATAGCTACACAATAACCACCGCTGGGGCTTCTTCCTCTGGATCTACCACGGGCGGTGGTTCTTCGGTTGTAGCCACCTATCAAATAAACACAGGTTTAGGTACAGTGGTTTCCGGGACGGGGTTTGGCGCGGGGCTTTGGAGTGGCCTAAGTACAGGGTATTCTCAAACCACCTTAAACGACAGCGGCGGAATAAGTGACTCTGACACTTCGTTTACACTTACAAGTGCGGCTGATTTTGAAACAGCTTCTACCACAACCACAGCAAACCTCACGGCTGCAAGTACCACTATAGCTGGTTCCAGTACGAGTGGCTTTCCAAGTAAGGGAACAATTAAGATAGGTAGCGAGAACATACGGTACGGAACCAACGTAGGTAACGTATTTGGAGAGCTTACCCGTGGGGATGACGGAACCACAGCGGCCAGTTCCTCTAGCGGCGCTACCATAACTTTTGTTGGGCTTGTTCTAATAGATAATGAATTAATCCAGTATACAGGGAAATCCAGCAATACCATTGATGCTGGAGTTGTGCGGGGAGTAAGAGGAACTACCGCAGCGTCCCATGCAGATGGGGCTGTGGTAAAGGAAGCCAACGATTTTGTAGGCTTTGGAGAGTCCTCTGCTACTGCTGCAAGCACTGGCTCAAATATACGGTTATGGAGCCAAGATAACTGGGGGGAGGATCTTGCCTTTAACGTATTTGACGGAACTCCTTACTATTGGGATAAGACATTAGGGCTTGCCAACAGGGCCACCACACTTGCTTCGCAGACAGGTGCCTCTGGCGCCCCCACTATTACTCGAAGGCTGATGATTTCCGGGGCGGATCGCCATGTTGTATGCTTTGGGTGCAACCCCATTGACGAAACAGACCAGGATTTGCTTATGGTACGCTGGTCTGACCAAGAAAGTCCTTTTGATTGGACCCCCACCGCAACTAATACTGCTGGTTCGCAGCGTGTTTCTTCTGGTTCTGAAATTATATCAGCACAAAAGACTCGACAGGAGATGCTAATCTGGACGGATACGTCCCTTCATGCCCTGCGCTTTGTGGGGCCTCCCTTCACCTTTGGTATGAGTATGCTGGCAAATAACGTGTCCATTCTAGGGCCAAACGCGGTCACAACCGTAGGGGACCAAGTCTTTTGGATGGATCGTGAAAACTTTTATGTCTACACGGGCCGTGTTCAGGTAATTCCCTGCACTCTTTTACGATATGTATTTGACGATATTAACCTGGAGCAAAGCTTTAAGTGCTTTGCGGCTTCCAACAAAATGTTTGACGAGGTGTTTTGGTTCTATCCAAGCGCAGACGCCACGGAAATTGACAGATATGTTAAGTTTAACTTTTCTGAAAATACATGGGATTTGGGAACCTTGTCCAGAACCGCTTGGGTAGATTATGGAATACACGATAATCCAAGAGGGTGCGGAACAGCCAGCGGCACAAACTTTGTGTACGTCCATGAAAGCGGCGACAACGATGATGGCTCTGCCATGACTTCCTTTATTGAGTCCGCTGACTTTGACCTTGGAGATGGCGAACAGTTTATGTTTGTTGATCGCTTAATTCCCGACATAGATATTACCAGTACTGATTCAGACGCTTCTGTAAACTACATTGTAAAGACTAGGAATTTCCCTGGAGACAGCCTGTCCACCAACTCCACCAACGCGGTTAAGGCCACAACTCAGCAGTCCTTCCTGCGTAGTAGGTCAAGACAGGCTGCTCTCCGAATTGAAAGCGATACCACAGATATAACATGGACGTTGGGCGATCTACGGCTGGGCATCCGCCCTGATGGGAGGCGGTAATGGCTAAATTGCTCGATCACGCTATGCCCATGGTCCCGGATGAGTACGATCCAGACGTTTTTGTAAGAATTATGAGGGATCTGGAAATGGCCCTTACCAAGACGGAGATCCCGGCTGTTATATCAGGACAGGACGATACCAGAGCTATTAGCTGGTTCATGGAGTAAAAATGGCCTCTGCGTACAAAAATGTGGCTACTTTAGTGGGATCAACCGGGGATGTTACAATATACACCTGTCCAGCGGCCACAGAAGCCATTATAAAGAACTTAAATTTGTATAATAGTCATAGTGGTACTATTGTAGTGTACCCAAAGATTACCGATAGTTCCGCCTCCGTTACGGTGACTCTAGAGAAAGCTAGTATAGGAACTCTCGCAGATACGTCCCTCACTGGACCCTTCGTACTGGAGGCCAGCGATACGCTAATTCTTAACTGCGACACGGCTAGTAAAATATATGCCTTCGCCAGCATTCTAGAGGTATCTTGATGGAATACGCACAGCCCAAATACAATGGGGAACCCACAATAAAAGCCATAGCCAGCGGTCTTGGAACCCTTGGCCGATATGGCGATAACTACATGGTCCATGCCGCCGAAGGGGAAACGGTAGTACCTGCGGAAGTCTTGGACGCAAACCCGGAACTAAAACAACACTTGTTCTGGCAGATGAAGATGATGGGTATTAAAGACCCTAATCGCTATGTAGTGGGAAATAACTTAAACTCCATTAACCCTGTAACTGGGCAACCAGAGTTCTTTTTCAAAAAGATTTTTAAAGCTGTAAAGAAGGTATTTAAGAAGGTTCTGCCTATAGCCGCTCCAATTATAGGTAACCTGATAGCCCCAGGTATTGGCGGTATAATTGCATCTGGTCTGGTAACCAAACTGCAAGGGGGATCGTGGGGGGATGTCTTAAAGAGTGCGGCCTTATCCTATGGGGTTGGTGCGTTGGGGCAAGGTCTTGGCGGTGCATTAACGAGCGCACAAGCGGGAACAGGAATTGGAAGCGGTTTCCTTGGAGGTCTTCAAAAAGGAGCGTTGGCTCCGTTCCAGGCGGCTGGTAATTTGTTCTCTAGCGGTGCTAACAACCCACTAGCGCAGGGTATTTTTGGGCCAGGCGGAACTCAAACATTCTTTTCAGGTGCAGATGTACCTGACCAGCCAGGGTTTTCCTTACAGAAAGGAGCTCCTCCTGTAGGATCTCAAACCCTTGGTTATAAAGGCGGTATATTCCCAACATATAATCCAAATGCAGCGGCGGCTGGCGGTACTTCCGTAGCGACAGGTGGTATAGATTATAACAGAGTAGCTAATCGAGGACCATATACCAATCAAGCTGGCCCAGGAACCAGAGTTAACGCTCCTGTAACGACAGGTGGTGCAGATGTGAATGTACGACCCATCTCTTATGATCTTTCCGGGAATCAGGTTCCCTCTAGCTCAGTAGATCGTCCAGTAGTGTTTCAAACAGAAGGGTTAGGCGGAGGAGAGCCGTTTAACGCCTCAGAAATAGTAACTGGAGAACAAGTGGTAGCTGGGAGTCAAGGAGGAAATTCAAGACTTGCCAACGCTTTTAAGGGCGTAGACCCACAGGCCGCAGCCTCTGGAGATCGTAGCATAGCAAGCCGTCTAGCCTTTGGGCCAGACAGAGGGGAGGCGCTTGGAGATGCTGGCGCATGGGCTCTTGAGAAATTGGGGCCTTCCGCAGTTGCAGGAGGTTTACCATTCGCCCTTGCATACTTTACAGCGGATGACCCAGATGATCTTCCAGAGGACAATAAGCCTCTTCCGGGAACTGAAGAAGCTAACTACTATCTAGAGTATCAAAAGCGAAAAGGGGAAGATGGAAGACCTTTAAAGGATGCAGAAGGCGTCCGACTTCTACGATTAGCAGGGGTCGCCCCCGTTCAGAACGCTCAGACAATAGCGTCTAGTACTGGCCTAACTCTTGCAGAAGCCCAATCGTTTATTGATAACTTCTATGGGGTTTCAGACCCATTTGTAATTGATCCAGGCGCCCCCAACCCCGAACCTCTGACTCTAAGCGCGGCCAGAGGCGGCGAAATAACTGGCCCCGGTACAGGGACCAGTGACAGCATACCAGCCCGTCTTTCGGACGGAGAGTTTGTAATGACCGCAGATGCCGTTAGAGGAGCGGGTAATGGCGACAGAAACCTTGGAGCGGCTCGTATGTATGATATGATGTCCCGTTACGAAAGGGGAGTTGCCTGATGGCCGAACAAACAAGAACAGAAAGCACAGTACGGCAAGCCCCATTTCTGGAAGAAATCCAGAGGGCGCTTCTTGAAAGAGCGCAAGCAAGGGCAACAACTGCTGTAGATATACCAGATATTCAAGTAGCTGGCCTCGATCCTCTTACTCAGCAAGCCATAACTACAGGGGAAGGCATAGGCCAGTTTCAGCCGTTTCTTACCACTGGCGCGGAAACCATTGGAACTGGTCTGGAAACTCTTAGAGAAAGAACCGCCGGAGTTCCAGCAAGATTTGATGAAGCGGCGGAAGCGGCACGGGCTACAGGGCAGCAATTTGTTCCCACAGAAGCTGGGCTTCAACCATTTATAGACCCCTTCCAGCAGCTTGTTACACAGGACGCTCTTGCGGAGCTCCAACGACAAAACGCATTGCAACAAAACCAGCTTTCTGCCCAAGCCGTAGGGGCCGGGGCTTTTGGCGGATCGAGGCAGGGAATAGCTCAAGCGGAACTGGGTAGGAATCTGGCAGATATACAGAGCCGCCGCATATTTGAGGACTTATCACGGAACTTTAACCAGGCACAGAATGCCGCACAGACTGCATTTGAGAACCAGCAGAAAAGACAACAGGGCGTTTCGCAGTTACTTGCTGGCATTGGTGCTACGCAATCCCAGGAAGGAATTCGTACAGGGTCTGGCATAGGATCGTTTGGTACGCTACAGGCCAATCTTGCTGGAACAGGTCAGGGTCTTCTTGGACAACAGGCCCAACTGCAATCGCAACTTGGTTCTTTGCAACAGACACAGGAGCAACGGGTTCTGGATGCGGCAAGGCAATCGCAATTACAGCAAGCTTTTGAGCCGTTCCAGAGACTTAGTTTTGAGGCCGATATATTTAAGCCTTCCATTGGCTCTGCTGGGTCTACTCTTGGTTTGAATGTAGCGCCTTCCCCAAGTCCGTTTTCCCAAGCCATTGGGGCTGGAATAGCGGGGCTTGGAGTTAACAAGGCCCTTGGCAACCCGTTGGGTGAACTATTTAGCAATCCGTAGTAGGAGCTACGATCAATGAAAGCAATTAAGTCCGTACTGGCTAACAGGAAAATGTTCCGTGGAGGGGGGTTAGTCCCTTCCAGAAACGAGATGGTTGACCTGAATGCTCCTAGCGGAATCCTGTCCTCGTCCATGCCTTTGATAGATGCAGTGGAGAGCGATGCCCTTAGTGCGGAAGGCGGAACTGCGCTTATGAGCCGTGGAGGATATGCACATGGGGGATTACATGCTCCAAATCCTATAAGAAATACTAATCCCCCTATAGTTGTTCCAAATGTAGATGCATGGGAGCGTCCTGAAGCTACACCAATAGCTCCGATGCCTTCTTTAGAAGTACAAAGCCTAACCCCAGATTTAAACACAGCGGTTCCTACTTTTGGCTCCTCCGATATGCCTATATCTTTTGATTTTAAGCTGGAAGATGTACGCACTATCCTTGGGCAGCAGCAAGACGTTGGACAGGTGGACGCATTAGTAGAAAGAATTTTCCCATCCGATCTTCAGCCTGGAAGACTAGCGAAAGAATTTACAGAGGCCAGGATTGCACGGTCTGAATCCCCAGAGGCAATAGCAGCAGGTCCTTCAGCAGACATAAGGTTAGGCGAAGGGAACTTGGGAGAACCAGAGAGCGGAAGAATGTCGAGGGTAACGGAAAATGTTCTTCGTAACACAGCGGGGATACGAGAGGGTGTTTCCAAAATTTTTGGACCTGTTATTGACCATACGAAGGCGTGGGCAGATTATCAATTTAGCGGTGATACCAGAGACTTTACCAGGGAACAGGTTTACTGGATAAACGAAATGGTTCAAAGGCGCCCGGATTTGCAAGCAGATATAGAAGCGTTTGCTACACAATCTGCGCGGGGCGGAACTAGAGATTTAGACCAATTTAAGCATGACATTGCCGCTGGTATATCCAAGAAATACGAGGACACTGGACAGTATACAAGATTTGAAGGTGCAGATGATGTGCGATATAGAGCGGAAAACGTGGAGGCGGGGGCTAACCCAGAAGTAATTGCTGAAACGTTACGAAGAGAAGCTGCTAATGCCGCCTCATATGATGCGTCCTTAAGCGAAAGAGATCCTCAAGGAATGTTTGGTCCTAGAGGGGAAACTCCGTTTGCAGAGCTTTTATCTGGGCCAGAGGCACCTGAGTTTCAAAATTATATGAACAGTAGGGGCCTAGAGATAACGGAAGACTCTATATACGAGATGTACAAAAAAGGCCGCGATGCTGGTATTAGTGTGGAAAGGATAGAAAACTCCCTTAGTCCAGAATATCTTAGCAGATTTGAAAATCAGTATATGATCGACACAGGGGGAGAAGAGGAAACAGTAACTGAAACTGAAGCCGGAACTGAAACTGAAACTGGCGAAGAGGTAATTAATATTGGGGATGTGGAGGTTACCCCTGACGACAGAGTAGATCAGGAGTCCTTGGTGGAAGGACTGACGAAGCATGGTGAGCTTGTTGCAAAAAGGGAAATGGATCTGGGGGAAGACGGCACCTTAGAAAACGAAGCTAGGACTCAGCAGCACGATACCTTGGTTGCGGGTGTGCGAGAGGCTGCTAATACTGGTACAGCAGAAGAAACAAAAGACAAACTACAGTTATATATTGATGAGTTTAAAGATGCTATGCCAGACTACGAAGGCAAGTCCGAATGGGAACAGGGCCTGGACATTGTTAAAATGGGCATGGCCATTGCTGCTGGGCAAGACCCAAATGCCGTTACAAATATTGCTAATGGCGTACTAGCGACCATTGACAACTTTACCTCCGATGATAAAGAACGCCGTGAGTATAAGAGAGAGGTAGGATTTGCTGCGGCCAAATACGGTCTGGACGCAGTGCGGAATGACCTTGTTCAGGAGAGAGAAGACGAAAGAGCTTTAGAATGGTTCTATGATAAGACCAAAGCTACAGAAGATATGCCTTATGGTCCACTGGTTCCCATTAGCATGGCGGATATTCTTTCTGGTGAAGCAAATCTTGAAAATCTGGAGCACCCAGATATTGTTGAAAGAAAAATTACTGTACTTGGTGAAATTAGAGAAGCTGAAATTAAGTCCACAGCAGAAGCAGTAAAAGATAGAACCATAACTCCAACTGAAGGTGAGAAAATAGAGGAAAGGTTTAACAACGCAACGGAACTGTTTGAGACTTCCACTTCTGGTATTAAAGCTTTTAATGGAATAATCGAAAAATTAGTAACCAATCCTGATGATTATTTGGGAGGCAAGGCAGAGGTTAAAAGCCTGTGGGGTAAAGCTATGGTTTTTGCAGGAGTTGACCCTGGAAAATCATGGCTTAACCGAAAATCACTGGAAGCAGATATGAAGATAGGCTTCCAGAAACTAATTATCGGAGCCTTGAAAGGCGTACAGTCCGCTAACTCTATTTCAAATAGGGATGTGGAATTTCTAGCGGACGCATATATTGATGCTGGATTTCTTACGCCAGATGGAAAAGGAGGGTTTACCTTTAGTACGAATCTTGCGACCCAAAGACCAGAAATTTTGGTTCAGAGATTACAGTCTGGTATCGAAATATTCCGCGATGGACAGCAAAAGGCATTAAACGCCTATGATATGAATATTGAAATACTTTCAAGGGCCAATGCAAAAGGCAGATACGGACCAGAGACTTATAGGGGACAGATAGAAACATTAATGCCCTATGCAGAAGTGGCCCGTATGGAAAGAGCTAAAGATTTAGGTACAGTGGAATATGCAACTGCCGTTGGGGAACGTCCTTTTTACTATGAGTTTGATCCAGACGCAGGGTACAAAAGGTTAAAAGGAAAAGAAGGTAGCCCATTTGCGGGGGTGTTCTTTTCTCCTACTGATGAAAACTGGGCCAAATTTGAGGGCAATTGATTATGGGAACCGTTAAATACGAAACCGCAACTGGTATAGAGGAGTTCGAGATTGCTGGCGATGAGCCAACTGAAAAAGAAACAGAACTGATTGAATCTTCTATTTTTCAACCAGAAGGGGGCGGTGCTCCAGATCTTGGAACTTCTTCTTTTGAAGAGCTTAGAAGTTATTATGGGAAAGATAAAAAGAAAAAAGAAAAACCCGAAGAGATAGCCCCGACTCATGATGGCGAGGTTTTGGATGCTTCTTTCCAAGCTTTCTATGCAAAAGCGGATAATGACCGTGGTCGAGAGATGCGGCTGGAACAGGAGTTTGGTCCAGGGACGTACCAGCGTGTAGGCGCTGGGGATTACTTTCTTGTTCTGGATAATATCTCCAAGGATAAGAAAGAACAGTACGGTCTACCCGAATCAGGAACCATGCGTGTTAACAAGCATGGGTTCTCTATGTACGACATTGCTGCTGGTTATGGTGCGTATCAAGGTCCTCTTGTGGCAACTTTGGGTGCGGGACTTATTACCACCCGTCTTCCAATTCTTGGAGCTATGGCTGTTATGGGAGCGGCTGGCGCTGTCGGTAAAGCCTATGACGAATTGGTAGAGGAAGCTCGACAGGGACTTCAGGACCAGACCGATAGGGAAGTATATGGACAAGTAGCCCTTGAAGGCTTGCTGGTGGGTGGCTTTGAGGGAGTATTCAGGGGATTGTTTGCTGGGTTGCGTAGGCTTACCAAAGGACCAGGGACCATTGACGATGAGACTGTGGCCCGTTTGGTTGAGAACAAGGTTGATGTGGGTGTAGCCAAGGCCCTGTCCAGAGAACAATCTAGAGTAAAAAGCGGGGCGCAGGTTCGTCAGGGCGCTGCTCCTACCATCTACGAAGCCACAGGCAAGCCCATTATGGGACGCTTGCAAGCCATATGGGATGGTATCTTTCCTAACGACAAAGCCGCCTTTAAAAATCGCCAGTATGTTATGGGGATACTTTCAAAACATGCGGATGGTGACTTGGGCGATGAAGCCCTCAAACGGGCGCTCCAGGAAAACGCTACAGACATCAGCAATCTGGTAAGAAACTCCATGGTAGACCCCAATGAGGCTATTAGGGTAGCGAATCGCCATACAAGGGACGTTATTAAAAACCAGGTTGACGTTCTTACTTCCCGGTTTGTTCCGGGAAGAAGACAGGCCCGTGACTTTGACTCCATGCTTACCCAAGTCGGAAGGCTATTCAGATATGACTCCAATGCCTTGTATACCAACGCAGACAATACTCTTAATACCTTTGGCCCAGAGTTGGCTACGTTTGATGGAAGATTAATTCGAGAAGCTTTAAATGATATAATACCCCTTGCATCTGGAGCTCCTCGCGGTCCTCTAGAGTCCTTAACAGCAGGGCAAGCCGGAAAAGGCATTTTTGCATATATGGCTAATAAGACTAGCTATACCGCTTCCGAATTAAATAATCTTAGAGCGGCCCTTCGCATGAAAGCTTCCGACCCGACCCTTATTGGAACAGGCATAGATCGCAGAATAAATGACCTTGTACGATCTATTACCGATACTATAGAGGATAAGGCTGTCAGTTTGGCAAACACTGCGAAACAGGCAGAGGCAGGTACTCTTCAATTGGTGCCAGGAACTCTGGACGCACCTCTTACCCCTGCAAAGATTCAAGTTTTACGGGATGGAGTAGAACAGTTTATAGCCGCCAATAAGCACTATTCAAAGAACATGGAGATACTTAACAGTGGTTCTGTAGAAATGCTTTTGCGTTCTGTTAAAGACGGACATTTTGTAGACTTAAAAAGCGTAACAGAGCAATTGGTACGGCCAGGTCACCCAGAGGCACTAAAAAGATGGATTGATACTGTTACGCCTAGCCGCGCTCGATACGATGCTATCACAAAAGTAAGCGCAGATCGTTGGGCCAACATGGCAAGGTTTATAAGAAACGATAACATTCCTCTTAACGACAAGGTAAGAAGAACCAGAGCTTTTCTAAACGACAGGGGAATATCAGAAAAGCACATTGGCCGTCTTCCTGATGCGCTTCTGGACATGCCTTCAGATGCAATGAGTCAAGCTTACGCTAAAAGAATACTTGATGACTATGCGAGTGTTCTGGACAGCTTTGCTGCGGACTCCTTGGCCAAGACACCATACAGGCAAGCGGATACTTTAAGAAATATGCTGGCCTCTGATTGGATACAAAATGCTATGCGGTCTTCAAAAACTGGGGCCGAACTTAACCCCGCCGCTTTTGCAAACAAATTCTATGCTTTAGGTAACGATGTACAGAATATTCTTCTTGGAAAGACTCAAGCCGCAGCAATGAGAAAGTCTTTTAAGGATTACTACCTGTTAGGTCTAAACGCTAATGCGTACAAAAACACTCTTCTAAGCGATATTGCTGATCCAGCCATACGAAATAAAGTTGCGTCCGTGCAGAACGTATTGCGGGAAGCGGAAGAGCAAAGTGTAAACTCTGTGTTTAGGGCTGTTAAGAATGGAACCATTGAGGATGCGGACTCCTTAATTCTTGCTCTGGTAAAGAACCCAAAAATGGTGGATGATTTGCAACGCATACCGCAAGCCGCCGCCAGGTTTGAAGAAGTTGGAGGAATACGGGACGCTGCCATGCATAGAATTATGCTGGACGCCTTTCCAGACGGCATAACTTCCGAAGCGATTGCATCAGGGTCCTTTGGCCAGAACATGCGGAAAACTGTTGAAAAGATGAACGCCAACGGGGCCTTGGCCAGGATTTTGCACACTCCTGAAAAGCCTGGGCAACAGGTCGTAAACGAATTGCTGGATGTAGCCAAACAGGCCGACTCTGTGTCGCAACTCCCGCTAAAAGGAAAAGGGGGATTGGCGGCACCAAGTTTTGTAGCTGGTCTTACCATAGCTAACTGGGCTGCAAATCCATTGGCACTAATAGCGCCCGTAGTTGGAACGTATGCCATGGGTCGTATAGCAAGAATGCCCTTTTTTCTGAACTGGATGACAAAGCCAAGATTTCGTGCGGCTGAGATACAAAAAGGAATTGGTATTGCTGCGGATGACTTAATGAGGCAGAACCCAACTCTTAGCCGATCTCAAGCCATGGCACAAGCCAGAGCAAGTCTGGGTGATAGAAACATTGCCTACGAGACTTTTAAAGAGAATGTACTAAGCGAGGCGAGAGCCGTAAGCGCCATGGCTACGGCTGAAGGAATGGACGAGACATCAGAGCAAATCGGAGAGACAATAGAAGAAATGAGGCCACCTCCAGAAGTACCAGCTTCTCCACCTGCACAGGCCCCACAGATACAACCTGCTGCCCCAACCCAACCCCAACAACAGTCCAATCTGTCCGCAAGTGAAGTGTACAGAAATGTGGAATTAGCCAAACTGGCTGGTGTGCCAGCAGTAGCGTAACATGAAACTATCTGACCATTTCTCCCTGTGGGAGTTTACCAAGTCGCAGACGGCGGAACGTAACAACATAAGAAATAAGCCCGGAGAAGAGGAGATACGGAACCTAGAAGAACTATGCGAGAAAGTCCTGGAGCCTGTACGAAGGCATTATGACCGACCTTTCTCACCATCGAGCGGGTACAGAAGCCCAGCCTTGAACATGATTCTAGGATCATCGAGAAGCTCCCAGCATATTACTGGACAGGCCGTAGACTTTGAGGTTCCGGGGATACCGAATATAGAAGTTGCAAGATGGATAATTGATAAGCTTGCTTACGATCAGTTAATACTAGAGTTTTACAGAGAAGACGAACCACACTCAGGATGGATACATTGTAGCTATGTCGGAGAAAACAACAGAAATCAAGCAAGACGGTTTGACGGAAGAACATGGTCCGATTTGTCCTAAATGCGGGTGCGATAAGCCAAAGATATGGGTGCATGGACATTACCAGTGTGCCGATTGCAAGTGCGTAGCTGACGGAGACTGTTGCCAAGGAAGTTAGAGACTATGGCCGACCCCAGATTTGAATACGGACTAACACCTGAAGAGGAAGGGCAAGGCCCTGGTGTCACTTCCATACCCACTCTTATAAAAAGCGGGATCGGAGCTTTTATTCCAGCAAGAAGGGAAGTGCTACGAGAGCCTGAAGTAAGGCGGGTGGATATTGACGGCCTTCCAGGGGACCATTTGCGTTACGACATTCCAGGGCAATATGGTCCACGGGAATGGGGCATGGAACACATGCCAGCTTGGAGATTTTTAAAGTCTGTTCCCGGAGCCGTTAAAGAATTTGCCACAAACCCCGAAACACGGCGCAAGGTACTAGAGGGCATTGCCTCTCTTCCAGAAGCAATAAAGGTACAGCAAGTGTCAGGGGCGGAAGCCTTATCGAGAGGGTATGCAGGTGCATACAATCCTGAGACAGATCAAGAGTCCTATTATGATCCGTTACTGTTCCTTGGACCTATGGCTGTGGCCAGCAGACTAGCCCCATCTGGAGCCACCTTGGGAGTACTGGGAGGACCACGGGCCTTAAATGCTAATTTGGAGAAGTGGAACACCGCCAAAAATATGGAGAAAAAAGGAGTGTCCGCAGATGATATTGAGTCTGAAACGGGCTGGAAGCGTGACGCGGACGGAGAATGGAAGTTTGAAATGTCTGACGCTGGAACCACTATGTCTCCAACAGTAATGGAAAAAGTGAATATTCTTGAAGATGATTTTAAAGTTCCCTTAAAGGATGCTTTTCCAGATGCCCCCGCCGCCAAAGCCTACCCTGGAGGTAGCGCACAGATGGATAACGTAAGGGAGAGAATACGAAAAATCCTTGCTCTTAGAAAAGGGGAAACAAATGAGGACCGTATTTCGGAGTTAAATACAGAGCTTCGTGACCTAAGAGAACTTATACGGGACTCCAAGCACCTTCAAGGAGGCAACAGGCAAACAGTGGAATTTCGGCGCAACATGTCATCTATTGCCGGAATGGATGTTTCGCGCCAGGCTATGATTATTAGTAGAGATCACTTGGATCGTTATACTCCTGAAGGTTCCTATGTGCATGAGTTTCAGCATTTAATTGAGGGGATAGAAAAAAGATCAGGAGGCGCCTCTTCGTCTGGTATACGATATAAGTACCCAGACGAAGTAGCAGAAGTTCAAGGAAGGATTGAGAGAAACATAAGAGAAAAACTTTTGTCAGGAAATCAGTTCCCCTCCACTGGAACAGACGGGACTCCCTTTGATACTATTGAGGAAATGGTTGCTTTTAACAAAGAAAAATTTGGAAACGACTTTATTACGGTAAGACGCCAAAGCGGTGTAGTTGGCGAAGAGATTGATACTTCAGTAAAATTAAGTGATTACTTAGACGAACTTGGCACTAAAGGAGATAAATGGCTTCGAGAAAAGATTAAGAAAACAGAATCCGATGCCCAAGAGTATGCCCCGCTTGCCGCAGAATTTGAGGTATACGAAAGAGTGCTAGGGGAAGCCAATGCTAGGACCGCATCAGAGAGACTTCTTAATCCCGATCTTGTGGAGAAAGAAACCTTTTGGGAAACTAGACGAAGAGATGCTCCTAATCCAAATACATATAGTGGGACCCCAGCCCAATTTTTGGATATAAGAAAAGACCTTCCTGATGAGGACTTAATTATAGGGGAGAGGGATATAGTAAACCCTAATCTACCGTAGCTACTTAGCGTTCCCCCAGTTCTCTCCTATACCAACATCAATCCTGGATGGTATCTTCATGTCAGGAACGCAGTTCTCCATTATTTCCTTTATCTCTGCCACATGACGCTCATCCTCAATGGAAAAGCAAAGCTCATCATGCACCGTTAGCATGGGCCAGAACCCTGCCTCTATGCAATCCTTCATAGCCTTCTTGGTCTGATCCGCGCTGGATGCCTGGATTAATCTATTAAGCGACTTGTAGGTGAACGCAACGCGGTAGCTTGACGGGTTGTACTTGTTCCAGCCCTCTTCCCTGTCCTGAATTGGCGTATCCAGAATGTCTTTCCATCTCTCTTCAAGCTTGTCCACATGGACAGGAGCTACAGGGTTATTCTTGCTCCATCTGCGGAGTTCCCTCATTGGAAAGCGGCACTTGCGGCCCATCAATGTGCGTATTTCTGTCCTGATGGACGCCTGTTGCATAACCGTAGAAGCAAGCGTCCGTATAAACGGAACCTTCTCGTCATACTCATCCCGTATCTCCCTTGCCTCATCCATGGTTATTCCGCCAAGGATAGTGGCCAATTTACCAAGGCCCATTCCATACATAATCCCCAGGTTAATCGTCTTGGCACGGGTGCGTTCCACATCCGCCATATCGGCTACCATCTGGTGAAAGTCCAGATCGTCTTTCTGATATTGCTCCACAATCTCCTTAACCTTTGGATGATCCTTGGTGGAACCAGTAAGGGACGCATAGTGCATCAACCACCGGGGTTCCTGGGCGCTGTAATCAAAGCTTCCCCATTTGCATCCTTCTTCTGGTAGGAAGAGTCCTCGAATAAGTTTCTTAATTTCTGGATGTCTAGCTGGGACCTGCTGCAAATTTGGATGGCTGGAGGAAAATCTACCCGACACAGTCCCACCTTCGTCTGAGCGCAACTGGTTAAACTCACAGTGGATGCGACCATTATGCTGGTGGTTAAGTATCGTGTCCACAAACGTGGTGTTCGCCTTGTTGTATTCCCGAATCTCCAAGATTTTCTGGGCAATGGGATGGGGGTGCGCTTTAAGAAACTGCTTGGTAAAGCTTGGCGCATCCGACTTGGCCGTTCTTTCATAAGTAAGTCCAAGCTTGTCAAACACCTTGGCAAGACTCGTAGCGGTCCACGGTTCAAGGTCCACTCCTGTTTCATGTTTTACTTCTCCCAACAGTTTCTTTTCTTTCGCGTCCAGAAGCTCCTTGGTTTGTTGGGCCTTGTCCACATCTACCCGCACCCCTCTTCTACGCATCTCAAATACCAGAGGAAGTAGCGATAACTCCAGATCCAGGATAGTCAGGCAATCGTCCCTTTCCAGTTCCTTATGCAGAACGTGCCATAGTTCCAGGGTAAGTCTGGCATCTGTCTCTGCATACAGAGCAACTCTTGATGCTGGGAGCTTCCACATTTCTGCTTTGGCATCCACGCCATGTTGGGATGCGGCCCTACGCAAGTCCTCTTCCTGTTTCCGCTCTCCAAGGTACGTGGACCCAAGAGCGTTAAGGGCGTAGCTAAATCTGTTCTCATCGAGTAAAGGAGCCGCGACCATGGTATCCAGAATGGTTCCCTTAACAACAATTCCTTCCTGAAGCAGCCATCCAAGATCGTACTGTGCGTTGTGGAATACAACCGACATGCCATGATCTAACTGGTCTTGTAGCCATTTAAGCACCAGCTTCTTGGACATGTTCCCCGGACCCTGGTGACCAATCGGCAGATAGGCATTCCAGTTCTGCGCGGCCACGGCTATTCCTACGAGCTCCCCGTCATTACGGGGCCAGCCTGGTCCCAATGTCTTTATGTTGGGGTCCCGTGTCTCTACATCTACGGCAATAATCTTCTCTGAGGAAAGATCAGGAAGAGTATCCGGGGGTGTCCATATGGTTTCGTCAAACAGGTCTTCACGCACTGTTTTGCTCATCGTCCGTTAGCGCGGCCCATAGGGCAACATAAGCAGTTGCATCCACCCCATCGTCCGAATTAAAGGAGCCCTTCTCGTCCCTTGCTCCTTTCAGAAGTGCCATGCAAAAAGCCACCTGCGATCCCCTAACAGGAACTCCAAGGTATACGCTCCATAGCTTTGCTACTCTTTCATGAAGCTCTCTATAGTCTCCATGTTGCGAGGCTCTTGCTCCACTGACCAATTCCAAGGCTATAGCCATAATCTTCTCAGGGCTGGTGTCGTTTCCCAGAGCGTGTTTTAAAGATCGTAGAATTTCTCCGATCCCCTCGTCTGTATCGGCTCCATTATGTGCAGACTCTCCTTGGTACGAGTTACCGCCACATAAAAAACGCGGTGTTCCGTGGATGGTTGTCTCTGATATTCCTTGTATGCTGCGTAACTCAGTTCCGGGATCACTAGGACGTTTTGACATTCTCCCCCCTTCATGGAATGTATGGTGGAAATTTTAATGCGTGGGTTCTTTACATTATCTCCACGCCGCAAAGAATTCAAAATATAATGCTTGGTGTCTGTGTCTATCTTACCAAGAGTCTCATGCCATCGTCCATCTTTACTGGCCAATCCAAGAGATTTTCTTGCTCTCTCCATAGTAAAAGTATCTTCTTCGTTCACAGCAAGAAGGGCGCTGGACCGTGGACCAAAGCCCCTTTCAAACCCTGACCCTACATCCAGGAAGCCATAAAGGTTTTTAATCTGCGCGATATTCAGAGGGTTGCCCTTCATCCACTCCTCCCAATCCAGAATGGCCTCATACGTCTTTACAGGTATGCTTGGTTTCCCAAATCGGCTGAACACCCAGCCTTCTTCACGGAGCATGGCTGCATATTGGGACGCTATGCGGTTGGTTCTGGCAAGCAGACACCATTCGCCTTCTTCGAGCGGTACATGGCCAATATGGTTGTGCCAGAATACGTTTCCTTCTTCCCTCTTTGGATGCCAGACCTTTCTTTCCCTGTCTGGAATGCGCTGCACAATGCTCTGGGCCATGTCGTATACTTTCTGAGGAAGCCTGTACGATCTTGAGAGGACATGCTTATTGCGTGAGCAATGCTGGAATTCTGGAACATCCGCACCCTGGAAGCCCATAATCGCCTGATCGTCATCCCCCGTAAAAATCTGTATGCGTGGGCCGTTCCGTAGCACACGGATCATTCTCCATTGCAGGGTCGATAAATCCTGGGCCTCATCCACAAACAAAGCGTCAATACTTAGCGGTTCCCCACGCAAGACAAAGTTTTCAATCATGTCCGTAAAGTCAATCTTGCCGCGAGTCTTCTTGTAGTCCTTATAGGATTTGACCAGACGCTTCAGTTCCGGCCAACTCAGGTCATAATTCGCTGACCTTCTGTACATCTCTTCCAGATCCATGCATCTGCTTCGAGCCAGATGGTACATATTCAAATACAGATCCCCTTGCGAAACTCCCAGGACATCAAAGTCTGTCTCCGCGTTACTACTTTTTTTACGGGAGAAGGAAATCCCAACTGCATTCCCTATCTCTGCCAAGTCTTTAGGGCCAATCACATCCGCTGTCTTGTAACCACCAGCATGGAAAGCCATAGAGTGTAGCGTCTGGAAGTAGGGCAGGTCACTCTCCGCGATCCCCCAATCCCGGCCCACCCTCTCTTTACTCTCAATAGCCGCTCTCTTGGTAAAACTGACACAGGCTATTCTATCCGGCGGTATGCCATCCTCTATGCATTTGCGTACAAGATTGGAAAGGTTCTGCGTCTTTCCCGTGCCTGGTGGCCCCAGATATAGTTCTCCCTCGTTCATAATTAACAACTAACTTCAGTTACTACACGGCCATAATGCGAACCGCGCAAAACAATCTTCGCTTGGAGCCTTCGTTGTAACCAAACAGCCACATCTTCCTGATACATAACTTTGTCCACTAATTCATCTGCCAGTTGCATAATATCTTCTACTTTGATAACCCGGTTCGTATGCACCTCACATTCATATACATCTCCCAATTCATCTGAAGGACACTTAGCTACAATTTCGATAGTGTGAATAATCTTCATGATTTTTTGACCATAAATCGTAACATCGACCATATCACAACCGCAGCCAGCATTTTACTAGCGACCTGAAATCCGATAAGGCTAGGAGTTAGAAGACCAAGCATAGACAAAAAAACCACGGTGTCGAGCGGTGTCGCTATAGCTGATGAAATCAAAATTCGATCTGCCAAGGGCCGTTTGGTTAACGAATAAACTATCCAATCTACAAGTTCTGCGACTGCGAAAGCGGAGACACTGGCGATAGCCACATAGGGGTCCGCCATAAAGTAAGAGAGAACTCCGGCTACTACCATTGCCGCGATGCACCAATGCCCCACGGCCCTCTGACAATAGTCTCTGGTAATAAAAACTGTCCCAACGACTATCGACCAAAACCACTCATACCCAGAAAAACTGCTAAATCCGTAATTAACTAAAACCACACTAAAAATGTACAAAGCAACATATTTCATTGTCCTAGCTCCAGTTGTTCAGGTTTGTAGTGCCAGACGATTGGACATTGGACAGAATCAATCCTTCGAGCCATGCGCTCTGGACACAGTTTTTGATCACTAAAGTTACGTGCAACATTGACAGAGTCCGCACTCGCAAAAGGCCATTTATCTCCTGATAGAGACAGACCGCGTAACATATGAATCCAGGGCAGTTGGCCATTAGTACTTAACCTGTTGAAAATCTGATCCATCCTTCGTTCCCACGATGCAGAACCGATTTGCCAGTACTTCCCCGAAGAACCAAAACATATTTTAGGAAAGCCCTCGTCCAAGAGTGCCTGTAAATGGTCCAATGATTCATTGAGATGATAAACGGGCGCGGCGCAGTCTTTGCGATGAGGCCATTCTTTGATTAAGGACCAATTTTCCTCCACGGTTCCATCGATGACATCCGGGATCACCGCCCAATGGGGAGGGCATAGTCTTGATTCCAACCATTTATAAAATTTGTTCCATTTAGTTTCTTGCTTGCGCGTGTAAAAACTAAAGGCTCCATTGTCCCACATGACGGACTGACCATGACTCAAGCACCATGCTGCATCATCTGGACGGGCAAAGGACACACAGAAATGCTTTCCGGCCATCTTCTGAAGTTCAGCCCTGGGGGTTAACGGAGTGCCATGATAATGGATCAAAACGGAATATCCTCATCCTTAAAATCAATAGACTCCAGCTCCACCTCACCCTTGTTAACTTCCGGCACAAACCACACACGAACCTTTCTCCAGTTCTCCTGATCGTCCTTAAAGCGATACTCCTTATCCGCGTCTTCTCCGTTGTTCATTTCCTTAATGCGTTCCGTAATCTGACCTCTGGTGTAATGCAAAAAGTTATTACGCTTCAAAAATTCCTGTAGGGCCGTAAGTTTGAAATACGTATAGCCTTCCTCTGTCCATGGCTTTCCTGTCAGCAACTCCTCTGGCGCATGAGCTCTAATGCGGCTTGTGCAAAACATCTCCACAAGCTCCACAAACTGGCCCTTGTTCGTTAACTCTTCTGGAACGGAAATCCTTGTGGCTGCATCCAACAAATTGTCTACCAGATCGCGCCAATCCGCGTCCTTTACCTTGGCGGGCATCTTATACATTTGCTCCATGCAAGCCCTCTGGAACTCCACCTGCATCTGTAACTGTTTGGTGGATAGTTCCAGGCGGGAACCATCTACATCTACAAACCAGACAGGCGGCTCCGACTCCACCACAGTTAGTCCGCCAAGAATAGGTTGCGCTCCGTTCCCGCTTCCAATTCCATGTTTACGTGTACGGCATAAGGCTCTGTTACAATGCCCATGCAACGGCTCTGTCTTGCACGTATAGTAATAGTCCTTCTTTTCCAGTTGGTTCTGGATAACCACAATCTCTCTTGCTGGTATGGGCGGATCACAGTATTTACGATTATGATCTTCCAACAGCGTCTTCCAATCATTTGGCGCGGCCATGCGGTAATAGACCCCCAGGTTAAGAAGCGTATTGTTTCTTCCGCCTTCTGGAATACCTGCAACCGTTAGTTGTTGTAGGCAAGGTGGCCCGTTTGGCAACACCGACTCATCACCTGCAATCTTTAATTCCTGTAACTGCTTCGGCGTCTGCCTCGTCTTCTCTGCCAGTTCCAAGAAGTCTTCCAACTCCAATCCGTCACCGTTGCCATCGAGCGCATACCGCGTAGTGTACTTTGTGTTAAAATAAGGAAGGTTTATAAAGTTCCCAACATCCCCTCTCTCCACAATCACTTCTTCTTGCTTGGGAAATATCTCGCAGTTCCCAAAGCCAAGTGCGGATGCAAACTCAGCAAGCTTGTCCCTTGCTTCTGATGCGGCAATCTTCTCTGTCATAAATAAGAATAAGTGGGCGCCCCCAGATTTACTTCGACACATAACAAGGGGCAGCTTCAGCCTCTTTACTTTTTTGTAGAGCGCGACCAAGTCCAAACTGTAATCGTCTATGTCCAAGGCGCCAAAACCGCAATGGTTTGTTTCATCAATGGGAATGGAGCCTACGCCGCGCTTGCCGTTCAGGTGTTCCTGGACAAGATCCACAGTCAACGGTTCACGGACAATCTGATACTTGGCCTGTGTCTTACCATGACGATGGCGCTCCATGACCTGTGTCTGGCCGTGCGCCCCTTCGTAGCCTTTAAATAAATCTAAAAATCTTTGTGCCTGAGTCATGAAAAAATGCCGACCCGACTGCTAACGATGAGAAAAACAGCCGGGTCAGCCCCCTTCCGCAAGCTTTAAAAGGGGATATCTTCAGAAGTGCCTTCAATCGCCGTTTCCGCTGGCGGCGGTGCTATCTGCAACTCTCCACTGGAAACCGACTTGTGAAAATCCTTCGCTTCTCTAAAGTGTTCCAAACTGGCTATCTGACTCTCCAGCGAGATCGCCCAAGTATACCAGCTTCCCTTATCATTCCCGTCCTCTACACTTTTGAGGCGGTAGGTATTAGCAAAAGCTGGGAGCGTTTGCCCCTTATGCTTTTGCATTCCCATCAACGAGTTCCATTGACGAGACTTTTTCAATTGCGTTTTCTTCATGTCAATAACCGCACTCTCAAGGTTGCCATCCTCATGGACAATCTTGACATAGTGCTGGGCGGTTCTGACTAGCTCATTACCATTGGACAAAAGTTCCATGCCAGTGGTTTTATCACGAACAGCCTCTAATACTTCTTTAGAGTTAGGGGCCAATTCGCCAACAAATCCACCGCCCTCTGTTCTTGGTACAAACTCCAGAAGCTTCATCTGGAAGTAGATAGGCATAACGACTATGCCCTCTTCGGAATCCCAGAACTGGCTTGTAACCGTGTTGAATATATCTCCCTGACTGCAACCCGAAATAAAGGCCGCGTCATTCTTTTTAATTTGCGGAGACATGGCTTGCACGATGCGGACAAAAGGCATCTGCAAGTCTTTTGTTGTCACCTCTTCAAAGCCAGCGCCAAGGCTTGCTTCAAATTCTTTTGCCAATTCTGCTGGCAATTGACCGTTCTTTTTAACAGTCGCTTTTCTAGTCGCTTTTCTTTTGGTAGCCATAATCTAATTTCCTTTTATCTTTGCTACTGTTCCAATTTGTGCGTTAAACATCTCAAGGTTGATATCCTGGCCGTTCTCGTACCGCTCTTTAATTAACTTTTTAAGAGTTGACGGTTCGACTTTGGTTTCCTGACCAACGTCCATCCCTTGCTCTTCCAGATCCGCCTTAATCGACTTGGCTCTATTGTCTTCCGACAATCCAAAAAGAACGGTAATCTTGTTCTTGATGAAGTCTTCACAACCAATGTCGCGCAAGTGATTTAGGGCAGCCTCTTTTTGCAAAGGGTCCTTTGGCATCGTGCCAGAAACAAATGTGGATAGAGACACCACACTTCCGTTAACTTCAACCTTATCCATTCCGACTTCTTGCATTTTATTCGGAATGACTTCTCTCAAGTAACGCCCACGTTCCTTTTTCTTACGTTCAAACTCTTCTTCAGCCGCCCGAACTTCTTTATCCAACTTCTGTACTTCGCGTATAAGGTCCGATAATTCTTTTCCAGCGTCCGTTGTAAGTCCCGTAAAATCGTCCGCGTCCGCTACAATTTCATCAAAAACATCTGTCATCACGTATTCCTCGTCAGGTTGTAAGTTCTGTAATACCGCCGCTCACTGAAATGCGAACTGGATAATAAGTCCTTTCGATCTTATCCCACTTCAACAAATTAATTTTGCCACGGTTAATATCTGCGGCGATTGCAAACGCAATGCCGATAATGGCCGGGTCACCCATGGCCAACAGCCAATCATCATCACTAAAATGGCGCAGCTTGCGTCTAACATGAGACACCATCCGCCCCGGATTAATGTGAATTTGATCGTGAGGAGAAGAAAGAGGTTCGAGATCGCCCCACTCCCTGGCAGAAACCAGATCAAAACGAGGGTTCTCTTGGGTGACAAAAACAGTGGCCAACATTTTCTCCTTTCTTACTGATACTTGCAGACTATACACGCATAATTTTTCTTTGCAAATATAATCTGATGACCTATATATGTGTGATGGAAATAAAATACAAGTTCAAAACAACCCCCTTTAAGCATCAGGCTGATGTTCTCAAAGTCTCATGGGACAAGACTAATTGGGCTTACTTCCTGGAGATGGGTACAGGAAAGTCCAAAGTCGCCATCGATAATGCTGGCATCCTATTTGAGAGGGACTTGATCGATACCCTTATAGTAGTGGCTCCCAAGGGCGTCTACAGGAACTGGGCAAATCTGGAAATTCCAGCCCATCTGCCTGACCGCATAAAGCGGAACGTGGTTACATGGAACCCCTCTCCCAGTAAAAGGCAGAAAGAGGAACTTACGACCCTGTTGCTACCCTCAGAAAGCCTTAGAGTGCTTGTAATGAATGTAGAGGCACTGTCCACTGGCAAGGGCCAGAGGTATCTTGAAGCCCTTTTAGGGGCCTCTGAGGCCCTTTTAGCGGTGGATGAGTCCACTGCCATCAAATCCCCCAAAGCCCGGAGAACTAAAGCCCTGATTAAATTGGCTGGGCTGGCCAAGTATAGGCGTATTTTGACAGGTTTCCCCGTAACCCAAAGTCCCATGGACCTATGGGCGCAATGCCGCTTTCTGGACAAAAGCCTGTTGGGAGATTGCGGCGACAATTTCTTTCAGTTCCAGTACCGATACGCCGTAATGAAACGCCGCAGTGTGGGAAGTCACAGTTATAACCAACTGGTGGGGTATCGAAACCTGGACCAGCTATCGGAGCTCCTAAAGGTCTTTTCCTCCCGTATTACAAAAGAGGAATGCTTGGATCTCCCGTCCAAAATCTACATCCAACGGAATGTAGCCATGACCGATGAGCAAAGAAGGGTCTACAGCGATCTTAAGGAATACGCCCTGGCCCACCTCGAAGACGACCAGTTTATGACCACAACCAACGTCATGACCCAGTTGCTACGAATGCAGCAAGTCTTGAGCGGACACACCAAGTCCGATGAGGGTGTGATGATAGAGATTAAGGATAACAGGCTTACTGAGCTTCTGGAATGTCTGGAAGAAATTGACGGGAAGGCCATAATATGGTCACGATTCCGTTATGATGTCCAACGCATAACCAAAGCGTTGCAGAAAGAACACGGTCCCCGGTCCACCGTAAGCTATTACGGAGATACTTCGGACGAAGACCGCACAACTGCCATCGAGAAATTCCAGAACGGAGAAGCCCGGTTCTTTGTGGGCAATCCGCAAACAGGTGGTTACGGAATTACGTTAACCGCTGCGAATACGGTAATTTACTTCTCCAACAGTTTTGATCTGGCTGTACGAATGCAGTCAGAAGACCGGGCGCATCGTATCGGTCAAACGGATCATGTCACGTATATAGATATGATCTCCGAAGGGACTATTGACGAAAGGATAGTCAAAGCTCTTCGCACTAAAATGGACATTGCCAGCGTGGTAATGGGAGAACAACTCAGGGAGTGGATTCAATGAAAGAAGAAAAGAAGACCAGATACAAAGTACCACCGAAGCAGTTTAAGACGGTGGCCGTTCCTATAGAGATATGGGAAGACCTATGGAAGCTGTCAGAAACTAATCAGCGATCCCCGGCGAAGCAGATTGAATTTCTGGTTGGGTGTGCCTCAAAGGCCCCCACAGACCGTGAAGTTCAGGAAAGGTATGCCAATCTGTCCGCGATTATTATAAAGGACCAGATAGGTGTTTCTCCAGGTGGGGGTGATTAATGGCAGATATTGATGACTTTTATGCCGACATTATAGGCAGGGTTAGCGACTCAAAATTGGATGTTTCTCCATCTGGAAGAGTAGTCGCCCTGTTTCGTGTGGCGGTGGAATATGGAGCAGTGCATATGGGGATACCCACACTGACCTACCTGATGTCTAGACTTCTGGCTATTACACTAGGCGTAATGGTCGGAGACAAGGATGCCACGTATGATGACATTCTTGAAGAGTTTGACACGGAAGGGGAAGTACCGCACTGAAGGAAGCTTGGAGAGTATACCTGACCATTGGTCGCATATACTTTTGGAGATACGGCGCGAGTCTGGTCTAACAAGGCCAGACCTTTCGCATATGTCTGGTATTGGCACCAGCACCATTGAAAACTATGAACAGAGAAAGATCATCGAGCCATCTATCTACAAGATGGAGATCCTTTTGGGTGCCATGGGCTATGATCTGGATGCGATAAAGAAGCTGTAAATAATGGAAAAAATAAAATCCCGAAGAAAGAACGATTTCTACCCTACGCCGCATTCTATTTGCGAGGCCGTGTTACAGCATATTTCATGGGAGGAGAAGAAAGTATGGGAGCCATGTGCGGGGGATGGGCGGATGGTTCGAGCTTTAGAAGGCAGGGGATACGAGGTAATTGCAGGGGATATTAGAACGGGACAGGATTTTTTTTCGTATAAAACAGCGTTATCTACCGTGCTATTTACTAACCCGCCCTTTAAACACATTAGAGAATTTATACCACACGCATTCAGGATTGGAGTGATCCGCATGATGTTGGTGTGTAATGAGCGTATCTGGGCCAGTGGTATTGGCCTTAAACAATTTACAGAACACCGTCCCAGCCGATTTGTTAATCTCTCATGGCGTGAAGATTATCTGAATAAAGGTCGGCCTGATCGAAGTCTGGCAATAGCTATATGGGATAGTCCATGTGCAGAGAAATGTGAGTACCAGGTATGGGAAAAGCCTCCAGGGTAGTCAGGAAAGTGACCGCATCCCGGACACTTCCCGTCAACCTTTTCCGTCCCACAGTACAAACAGAACATTATCCCTGGCCACGCTTCTTCTTTCGAGAACCCCGCCACGCGGAACGTGGACCAAGCTTCTTCCTTATGTTTCTGGGGCGTAGCCGACTTCTTCTCCGGGTCTTAGTCATTATTGTCCCTTATAAATATCAAGCCGTTCTGAACATCGTGCTTACTGTTTCTGGTCAACACAGTGTAGGGAAAGCAGTTCCTGTCGCCAAAGCTAACGCCTTCCTGGGTGTCGGACCATGTGGCAAACGTGCGGATGTACGTTTCCCCGTCTTCCTGAAAGGAATCAAACAAATATCCTTCCGTTACAATCTCCGGGCAAAGAAGCTGGGAAGAGTCTTCCATATCCACCATGGCGGAATCCCCTATGATGTCCTTCCAATGCACCGTCACTCTTGGGTATTTCCGACTGCCTATCTGTATAAAATGCATATCAGCTCTTCTTTACTTTGTTTGTTATGGCTTCTTCGAGTACAGGTAGCAGACGTATCCCGCAGAACCCAATAACGAAGGCAATTGCTGGACCCCAAGTCATGTCAAGTTCCCAATGCTTCATCACTGGAGGAATAAAAAACTCCGCAGCCACCCATCCTACAAAGATAGCCAGTAAAAGATCCCGCCAACTGATAGATTTCTTAACCGCCCAGTTTGCCAGACCGCCAACGCCAGAAGCTCCTATGCAACAGAACTTCGCACCAAATGTCATAATTAACCATTCCATTATCTCACCCGTCTAAAATGTTCTTAAGATTAAATAGGTCATGCCTCCTGTACGCCCCCTTCCCCTTCTTCGGCTGCACCTTCCTCTGCCGAAACATTCTCAGATGCAACAGCGCGGCTGTCGGAGATCTCCTTTTTGATGGCTTCAATTTCTTCATTCATTAACGCAATGGAACGTGCCACGATGGACACTCCACCCTCTACTCTGTCCATATGCAAGCTATGCAATAGCTGATCCATTGGTAACCCGTACTGGAGCGCCAGCGAAAGAACCACGGACGCATCATCCAAAAGTATGTCCATATCGCTCCCGATCTTGGAGCCCCTTATAAATACCTCACGGACAGTCATGTCGGAAAGGTCTATTCCGAAGGAGACATAGTATGTGTCGGTTAGTGTCTCAAGCTTGCGGGTCACCGTGGGTCTTCGGTTCTTCAATTTCTGCCGCATGGATGGCTTCTCCTATTTCTTTTGCGATTTTCGGGACGATTGCGTTGCCCAAGGCACGGAGTTGAGGAATTCTGTTGGGTAGCCCATCAACCAGGCGACCCAAAGAGGGTTCAACTTCCCACCACTCTTCGGGTCGGCCACTGTTTGTTGCAAGCCCTTCTGTACCACCCGCCCCGTCTTCTTGTCGTAGAACCTCTGGTTGTGATGGGTGGGGGGATTCCCGTCCTTGTCCACTACCTCGATGTTCTTCCATCCCGGTTCCTGGGCGCTTGGTGTCGGCCACAACCCTTTTTGAACGCCCTTTACCTGATTGGTCAGTGTTAAAGTCGTTTTGCCTTTGAGAACTGATGGCGCTAGGCAATGATTGTGTGTGCCGTCCGCCGCCATGGGCGTCCGCCACAAAGTCGAACCCCAACTGCCGCTGTCCCGCGTTGCCATCGGAGGCGCCATCTGGTTCGCTTTGGCTGTCGGAGTGTGCAACAATCCAGAGTCGCTGTCTGAGGTGCGGTGCGCCGACCGCGCAAGCTGGTATATTAAACGTCCTTGTGGCGTAGCCTTCACCTTCCAAGTCAGTGAGTACTTCGTCCAGGCCCAGTTTGATGAGTCCAGCAACGTTTTCTCCAACAACCCAAGTGGGCCTACATTCCCTGATAAGTCTAAACATTTCCGGCCAGAGGTGGCGGGGGTCGTCTTGCGCTCGTTGCTTTCCCGCATGTGAAAAGGGCTGGCAAGGGAAGCCGCCGCAAATAAGTCCGGGGCTGGGGTCGGGGAGGTCTTCTCGTCTGACATTTCGTATATCTCCAAGTACAGGAATGTCGGGCCAGTGGTGTTTCAGTACCGCCTGGCAGTATGGCTCATTCTCCACAAAACAGGTAGTGCGGAAATGCCCTGTTGCTTCCAGGCCCAAGGCAAATCCACCAATTCCCGCAAATAGATCAAGTGTTGTAATCAAGAAGAGCCTGTACGCCGTCTTCGGTCACCTGTATGCCGCCCGTTTTTCCCGGAACACGGTTCAAGAACCCCGCAGCAAGCAGACCATCTATCTGCCAGCTTGGGTCGTATCCCGCCTCTTCCCGTATTTGCCGCCTCTTCGGGCCTCGATTGTTCTTCTCCCAAAACTTATAAATAAAAATGAGAAGATCAGCCTGTCGATCCGTTATTCTCATCCGGCCATGCCTGTCATAATTCCGGCGATCAATGACCCTAGACAAATCAGTGCAAAATATTCCCAGCCCATTCTACTCTCCCAGTGTTTGCTGTTGCGGATCTTATTCCATACTTTTCTAATCATAACGGCTTTTCTCCCAAAAATAAGGGGCAATCTCAGGCCCTTCGTGGATAACTGTCCGTACAATTACCCACCAGGAGCCTGAGAAGTGTCCTTAACTAATGCGGCCCAGTCTGTTTCGGAAAAGGACCCAGTTTTGCGTTTAAAATCCCAGAGCGATAAAGCACGTACATCTCCCCGCACATTAGGGGCATCCACCTTGACGCTCTCCAGAACATTCCTTTTCTTCATGGAGCGGCAGAGGCCACCGATATAGCTTCTGGCTCCCGATGGGTTGTCCTTAAAAGGCACATCTACGATCTTAGCCAATTGGGCCGTGGTCAACGCGCCCTTATCTTTAAGAGCCGCTTCAACTTGAGGCCAGACATGGTTTCGCTTTTCCTGGGCCTTTGGTTGTTGCTGAATATCAACTTTTGGTGCAGAGTTCTGACGGTGACCTTGTAGCACATTCATAGCCTTGAACACAGCGGACGGCACCACACTGGTTGAGCCATCTTCCTCAACAAGAATATAATCTCCCTTCAACGCCCGTAGCGCCTTGGTCACAGGGATGGCGGTCACGTTTTTCAAAGATAAATTAATCTTTTGCATTAGTCCTTCCTTCCTTTATTTAAAGGGCCAGTCGTCAGCAAGATGCTTCGGAACTTCGCCTTCGCTATCGCACAGTTGACACTGATCCACGCTCAGACCTTTTACGTCTGGATCACCTGGTGGATTTCGGATGTATCCATTCCCACTACATGAGGGACACGGAACAAGTTTGTCTTTAATCATTATCCCTTTCCTTTATCAATAGTCTTCGGATTATCTCTGCTTTCCCTATCTTTAGCGCAGAGGATTTCCTGGTTAAAAAGTCATCGAGGTCTTTTGGGAGGCCCACGCTCAAACGACAATGGACGATATGCCCCCCAAACCTTCCGCTCTGTGAACCATCAAAGCGGTTGTGGATTTCCTTTCCTTTAACACTGCTTCTAGGCATGGTTCTCCTCGTTCTTCATTATGCCGACATCCTTTCTACAATTATGTCCGCTGGAAACTTGTACTTCTTGCCATCGCAAGCTGTCATAACAGGATATTTTCTCTTCTTGGTATCCAAACCAACAATGGTATAGGTCTTACCAATATAGAGGAATTTCTTCCCTATCCACGTTGCATCCAGATCAAACCTATCGGCATATTTTTCCCATTCCTCTGCCAATGGATCATGGCCAAACAAGGATGCCTCTAGCTTTGTAGTAAACGTACTGGCATCAAAACGCATATTTCCGATTTTCAACTGGATGCCCAGTTTCTTTTGCAGGTCGTCCAATGAAGATTGAATTTCCTTACGCACCATCGTGAGGGTGGGCTTATCAAATTTTGTGATGTTCATGAAAGCTTCTCCTCTACATCGCGGAGAATTTGCAATAAAGCATAGTCTTCTTTCTCAAACGCATTCT
>Ga0208919_1000191_pt1 | contig 45434 bp, 41 predicted proteins | sample 4_EtaG_FD_184076 | JGI IMG/M metagenome (GOLD analysis project Ga0208919, IMG submission 184076) | Marine viral communities from the Subarctic Pacific Ocean - 4_ETSP_OMZ_AT15127 metaG (SPAdes) (version 3) | ecosystem: Environmental > Aquatic > Marine > Oceanic | place: Pacific Ocean | collected... | reverse complement strand
GGCAGCAGGTCGAGCCCTTCGATGTCGGTCTCGCGGATCGCCCGGTCGAGATCGGCCTTGCCCTTGACCAGTTTGTCGACGCCACCACGCACTTTGGGTTTGCTGCGTAGATAGAAGGTGGTGGCGGCCTGCGGATCGAGATCCCACAGCAATACTCGCCTGCCGTCGCGTGCCGCTTCGGCGGCGAGGTTGACGGCGGAGGCGGTCTTGCCCACGCCCCCCTTGATACTGTAAAGCGCCAGCATCTGCATAGGGAACTCCCGGCTTGGTGACTGTTCAGTCTAACTGATTGGCCTGAGTGGATATGTGACGTTTCGATGACGGCGCTGCTGCCGATGTCGCTACGCTGATTTCCCTCGATATGACCTTTATCGGCGGCGGCGAAATCTGATCACAATCAGGGCTATACCCGCGACCACTAAGCCGCCGCCCACTAGTTTATGCACGCCTAGGCTGTCGCCCATTAACAGCGCGCCTAGGCCGACTGCCAATACCGGTACGAGTAGCGTCATGGGTACCACGCGATTAACCGGGTGACGGCGTAAAAGCGCATACCAAATCCCGTAAGCGACAATCGACGACATTACGGCGGTGTAAATCATCGCCCCCCAGCCTAACCAAGTTGCTTGCTGCATCGCCTGCCACTGACCGCTCTCAAATAGCCATGACCCCAACCCTACCTGAGGCACCGCGAACAGCGCCACCCAGCCTGCCAACGCCATCGGCGCAATGGGCGGGCCACGCTTGATCAACAGCTGCGACACCGCCCAGCCCATGGCACTGCACAACAGAATCGCCAGTGGTAAAGGAGAGGGCAGCGTTGGCCCACCGGCCAGTACGACTACCCCAGCAAAAGAGAGTAGCAGCCCGACAACCCGTTTGGGGCCTAGCTTCTCTTTTAGAAAGATGACCGCTAACAATGTGGCAAAGGGCGTGCCCATCTGTACTAAAAGCGCGCCGGTACCTGCTTCTGCATGCTCCAAACCAATAAACAGAAGAGCGAAGTGGAGGCTGCCGAAGGTGATGGATAACAGTAGCAAAAACGGCAATTGCACTCGCGCCACCGGGTAGAAGGGCACCAGCAGAACTGCGACCAGCATAAAACGTAGGGTGGTCATCAATAGCGGCGGTAGCTCCGCTACACCGACCTTGATAACAATGATATTCAGCGCCCAAATGGCGATAACAAAGAGGCCGAGCAGCAGGTCGCGTAGTGGCACGTTGATGTCCGTTGGTGGATGGAAACGATAGCCATTGTATCAGCTTGGGAGACGGCAAAAATAATAGTGAAATGAGCCGTTGGTAAACGCCACTACTGCTTGATACCAAAGTATTAGGTTTTTCTTTAATAGTCTATATGTTGTTTATAATCAATTGTTTGTGAATTGACTTGTGTGAGTATTAAGTCCTTTTTGTCCCCTTAAAAGCGGTAAAAAAAGCGGCTGACTTGCACATTTTACTGAGATGTTCTAAAAAAATGTAACCGATTACATTTTTGCGTCGGCGCTTTCACAATATATAACAATCCAACAACAATGAGGTGGATATGGATACCCCGCTACGCCCAAAGCGTTTGAGTTCACAGGCTCTGCTGGCTGCTAGTGCAGTGGCGCTGTCAGTGCTGAGTGTGCCTGGCGTTGTTCAAGCTCAACAAAGCAGCACAGCAGAATTACCCATTGCTGTTCAAATGTATACGCTGCGTGATTTTGGCAATTTGGAGGAGCAGTTAGCCGCCGTAAATCGAGCGGGAATCTCTGCCATTGAGACGGTGGGCACCCAGGACGTGACAGCCGAAGAACTCAACGCTTTGTTAGAAGAGCACGCGCTTGAGGTGATCTCAAGTCATGTGCAGCTAGACGATTTGCGCAATCGCTTAGACGACACGGTGGCTTTCAATCAGGCGGTGGGTAACGACACCTTAACAATGCCTTATCTAGCCGAGGACGCACGCCCTAGCGATGCCGAAGGCTGGCAGGCGCTGGGTAAAGAGCTAGGTGATATTGCCGCTGAGCTAGATGCTGAAGGTTTCCGCTTGGCGTACCACAACCATGATTTCGAGATGGAAGTGTATGACGGTAAAACCGCGTTAGAGCATCTGTTTGATGCTGCTGGATCTGATCTGCTGGCGGAATTGGATATTGCCTGGGTGGCACGTGGCGGGTTTGAGCCGGTTGAGTATGTCTCGCGTTTCGATGGCCAACTGTTTGCTGTACACGCCAAAGATAATGCTCCAGAAGGCACCGCCGAAGAAGAGGGCGGTTTCGCTACACTCGGGGAAGGTGTACTGGATTGGGATGCAATCTTGCCCGCCATCGAGGCCGCTGATGTTGAGTGGTACATCATCGAACACGATATGCCACTCGACGCAGAAGCGGTGATTACCGAGGGCAACAGCTTCTTACAGGAAAAACTGACAGCGCTTCGAGAAGAGTAATGCACGCCTAGGCCATCTCATTTAGATGACGAACGCGAGGATGCTTTATGAAGCGCTACCTTATTGATCGGCGTAGCCTGCTGCGCCACAGCGTTACCGGTGCTATTGGTCTGGCGGCGCTACCTCAGCTTGGATCTCGAACCCTAGCTGATGATACGACTTCTCAGCGGGCACTAAAAGGCAATATCCATCATTCAGTCGCCCGTTGGACATTCGATTTTCTATCTTTGGAAGAGCTTTGCCAGCTTTCAACTGAGTTGGGCATTACGGCGATTGATCTGGTGGGGCCAGAAGAGTGGCCTGTGCTTCAGCGGTATGGGCTCGACTCTTCCATGTGTAATGGCGCTGAGTTGAGCCTTGAGGATGGCTGGGGCGATACCCGCTTTCACTCAGAGCTGATTGAGCGATACCTCCATCATATCGATCTGGTCAGCCAAGCGGGCTACACCAATCTCATTTGTTTTAGCGGCAATGCCCGGGGTATGAGCCCTGAACAGGGTTTGCAAAATGCCGAAACGGGGCTGAAGGAGATTCTTGCCCAGGCAGAGGCAAAAGGCGTGGTGCTACAGATGGAGCTGTTCAACAGCAAAATCGACCACCCCGATTATATTTGTGACAACTCGGCTTGGGGCATTGAGCTTTGCCGTCGCCTCGATTCGCCCAACTTCAAGCTGCTCTATGACATCTATCACATGCAGATTAGTGAGGGCGATGTCATTCGCACTATCAGTGAAAACCATCGCTTTTTCGGCCATTACCATACTGCCGGTGTGCCTGGGCGCCATGAAATAGACGACACCCAAGAGCTCAACTACCCCGCGATTTGCCGCGCTATTCGAGATACCGGCTTTCAGGGCTATATCGCCCAAGAATTTCTCCCTGACCGTACTAGCCAACAGGCAAAAATAGAATCACTCCAGGCAGCTATTCAGCGCTGCGATGTGTGATTCGACGCGAACAACAACACAATAAGGAAGATGACCATGCCAGATAATCACTACGATGCCATCGTGGTTGGCTCAGGCATTAGCGGCGGCTGGGCCGCTAAAGAACTTACAGAGAAAGGCTTGAAGGTTTTACTGCTTGAGCGTGGGCGCAACATTGAACACGTGAAGGATTACCACAATGCCAATAAAGAGGCGTGGGATTATCCCCACCGTAATGAGCCGACCCAGGAGATGATCGCTAAGCACCCCGTGCTCAGGCGCGACTACCCCCTTAATGAAGCCACCATGGGCATGTGGGCGGATGAACAGGCCAATCCCTACGTGGAAGAGAAGCGCTTTGACTGGTTTCGCGGCTATCACGTAGGGGGGCGCTCACTGCTTTGGGGGCGGCAAAGCTATCGGCTCAGCCCTATGGACTTCGAGGCCAACCAGCGTGAAGGTATCGCCATTGATTGGCCGATTCGCTATGAAGATATCGCCCCGTGGTATGACTATGTGGAGCGCTTTGCCGGTATTGCAGGCACCCAGGAAGGGTTAGATATTCTTCCCGATGGCGAGTTTCTGCCGCCAATACCGCTTAACTGTGTGGAAGAAGATGCCGCCAAGCGTATTAAAGAAGCCTTTGGTGGGCAGCGCCATCTTATCCACAGCCGAGTCGCCAATATTACCCAGCCAAAGCCGGAACAAAATCGCGTCAACTGCCAATACCGCAATAAATGCTGGCTGGGTTGCCCTTATGGTGCCTATTTCAGCACCCAGTCCGCCACGCTTCCCGCGGCGGTGGCCACAGGTAATCTAACGTTACGGCCATTCTCGATTGTCAGCCAGGTGCTGTACGACAAAGACCGTCAGCGGGCGCGGGGCGTTGAGGTGATTGACGCTGAGACCCATGAAGTCCATGAGTACACCGCTGATGTCATCTTCCTCAATGCGTCTACGTTCAACACTACCTGGATTTTGATGAACTCCGCCACCGATGTCTGGGAAGGGGGCTTGGGCAGTAGCAGCGGCGAACTGGGTCACAACGTGATGGATCACCACTTCCGCTGCGGTGCCAGTGGCGAAGTGGAAGGCTATCTCGACAAATACTACTTCGGACGCCGTCCTGCGGGCTTTTACATTCCGCGCTTTCGCAACGTAGGCGATGAGCAGCGAAGCTACGTGCGCGGGTTTGGTTATCAAGGAGCGGCGAGCCGCGAGGGCTGGGATCGCGAAATTGCAGAGCTCAATATCGGCACTGATTTAAAGCAAGCACTTAGCCAGCCAGGCGGTTGGACGATCGGTATGACAGGCTTCGGCGAAATGCTGCCCGATCACGATAACCGCATCTCCCTTGACCACAGCGTTCGCGATAAATGGGGGCTGCCGGTGTTGTCGATCAACGTGGAGCTCAAGCAAAACGAGCGCGATATGCGTCGGGACATGGTTCAAGATGCGGTCGACTTACTTGAGGCCGCGGGCGTGAAGAACGTCAAAGGCGACGTAGGCGATTACGCGCCAGGCATGGGGATCCATGAGATGGGCACCGCGCGTATGGGCCGTGACCCGAAAACCTCAGTGCTCAATAGCCACAACCAGGTGTGGGATGCGCCCAATGTGTTTGTTACGGATGGCGCCTGCATGACGTCATCCTCTTGTGTAAATCCTTCTCTAACCTATATGGCGCTTACCGCTCGGGCGGTGGACTATGCAGTGGAAGAGCTGAAGCGGGGGAACTTGTCATGAATCGTCGCGAATTACTCAAAATGATCGCCCTGACGACCGGTACAGCGATGATTGGAGGCAAATCCCTATTTGCCTTTAGCGATGCTGGCCAGTCAGGCCATCCCTTTAGCAGCCGTGATGTAGAGCGGCTGGACGAGCTTGCCGAAACCATTCTGCCGAGAACCGATACCCCAGGTGCTAAAGACGCTGGCGTCGGGGAGTTTATGGCCCTGTTCGTCAGCGACTGCTATACGCCCTCAGAAAGAGAGGTGTTCTATTTTGGTTTAGCGCAGCTTGAAGCGCGTAGCCGAGCGGCCTACGAACGCGATTTTATAGCGCTGAGTGGCGAGCAGCGGTTAGAGCTCATAACCGAGTTGGATCGCGAAGCGATGGCGCACGCCCAGCAACAGGCTCGTAGAGAGCAGCCAACCCCTGCTGAGGCACTGACCGCAGAGACCCAGACCGCTCGAAATCAAACGGCAGAAAACCAGTCATCCCAGGAGCACGCGGATAGCGAGGAAACGCTTCCACACTATTTCACCATGATGAAGCAGTTAACGCTGTTCGGCTTCTTCACCTCAGAAGTTGGCGCGACGGAAGTCTTGCGCTACGAAGCGGTGCCAGGCCGTTACGACGGCTGCGCGCCCTATAACGGCGAGCCTGCTTGGGCCACATAATGGAAAGGAGAGCATTGATGAACTATCAATACACCCAGGCATTCTGCTTATTGGCTTGTGGCAGTTTGTTGGCATTCGACAGTGCGGCTCAGGAGGGCGGCTCGGATAAGTCGCTGACACCCGAACAGCAATCCACCAAAACAGAAGTGTGGGAGCCTGTGCCACCTTTGGTTTCGGTGCCTGAGACGGGCGTTCCTTCCGATGCGATCGTGCTATTCGATGGCACAGGTTTAGGCGCGTGGGAAGCCGAAGAGGGCGGGCCAGCCGAGTGGCACGTGAAAGACGACGTGATGACGGTGAATCGCGGCGCGGGAGGAATACGCACACGTCAGGATTTCTGCGACGTGCAGCTCTACTTGGAGTGGAGAGCGCCGGCCGATATCGATGGCATGGAGGGTCAAGATCGTGGCAATAGCGGCGTCTTCCTGCAGGAGCGTTATGAAGTGCAAGTGCTGGACTCCTATGACAACCCGACCTATCCCAACGGCCAAGCGGCATCTATCTACAAACAGCATATTCCGTTAGTCAACGCATCCCGCCCGCCCGGTGAGTGGCAGAGCTATAACATCCTCTACACCGCGCCACGTTTTGATGATGAAGGCGCCCTTGAATCGCCTGCCTACATCACCGTTCTGCATAACGGTGTAGTGGTTCAGCACCATGCTGAAGTGCAAGGCACCACCGAGTGGATTGGCGAACCCAACTACGACGAAGCCCACGGCTGCGCGCCCATTTACCTGCAGGATCACGATGCAGGCGTTAGCTTTCGAAACATTTGGGTAAGAGAGTTATAGCAGAGCGCTTTTAAGCACCCTAAGCGAGCAAGCCCAGTCTTCTGATGCTAGATAGTATCGGGGGCTGGGCTTTTTGGCAGGCCTCGAACTTTTTTCATCACGGGTTAGTGTTTTGTACGTTGCTTTTCCATACAATATTATTAGGTAAAATTAACTGTTCTCATCATTCAATAATTAGATGCGCGGTATAATCACGGTTATAACTTGGGAAAAGCATGGAAGTGTTATGACTCTTTACAACGTGGCAGGAACTATCAGCTCGCTTCTCTTTCTTGGGTGCCTGGTAGGTTTGGTTGTTCAGATTAGAAAGATACGGCAACGGAAAATTGCCGACCCAAGAGGAGCTGAGCTCGGCTACGCGACCCAGTCACTTTCGGTGAATGGTTTCTTTTCAAGCTTCATCGCGTTCTATTCATTTTTGCTTTATTCGATAATGCTAGAAGATATTGATTATTATATCTTCTTTACTCGATTGATTGCTTCACTGGCCACATGGATCGTACTGTTTGAGATCTTCCTGGATCGGTCGCCTCTATCGCAAAGGGCGCCATTTTTAACCGCTTCAGTTGCTTTGCTAGCAGCGTTCGGAGCTTTATTTTTTCGGGAGGAAGTAAGCCATCTGGGTGAAGTGGCAGCAGAGTCCCTTGCTGTTTTCGCAACACTGATCATTCTTCAGGGCGGTATTCAGCAAATAAGGAAAATATGGCAAGCGAAATGCACTGGAGCTCTCTCGCTTCCCATGACATTGGTTTTCTTTGCCAAGGACGTTTCGAACGTATTTTTTGGAATTGTGCTCGGACTTGAGCTTGGTTGGCCTTTGATACTAATGGGGGCTGTCAGCGGTATCTTAAAACTCGGTGTAACCATTACCTTCCTACTATATCCAGAGAAGCTGGAGACAGAGGCCAGAGTCGGCTATCACTAAGTATGAGCGGGTTCGAAAGATGCTACAACAAGGCCTGCTACGGCGATGGTCACTGCACTATTCCCCAGCCGTGCGTGATGCTGGGTACGAGATTAAATTTTTGCAGCAATCTCATTGACTATGCTGTAATACATTGTAGTCATCGGGGTTGAGGGTATAAATATGGGTGTCACTACAGTTCGTCTTCAGGCGGATGTTGAACAGCATCTGGAAGCTATCGCAGGCAGGCTCCACCGGAGCAAAGGCTGGGTGATCAACCAGGCGTTGTCGGAATACATCGAGAAGCAACAGCTTGAGCAAGAGCGTTGGAGGCAAACGCTGGAGGCAATGGAGTCTGCCGCACAGGGGAAGGTGGTTGATAGCAGCGAGGTTCATCGTTGGCTCAATAGCTGGGGAACGGAAAATGAGCAGGATGCGCCGAGGTCGGATAGGTGAAACTGGTTTACACGAATGAAGCCATTGAAGATTTGCAGCGCCTTAGAGAGTTCATCGCCATCCATAATCCATCAGCAGCCGGCCGGATAGCAGCTGAGCTGGTCGGCAAAATCGACTTACTGCCAGACCTCCCCAAAATGGGAACGCCGGTTGAAATGGCACCGGATTCTGTTCGTGACATGGTCTTTGGTAAGTACGTTATCCGCTATTCAGTACATCCGAGCGTCATCATTATTCTGCGCGTATGGCACGAACTGGAAGGTGAGCGTTAGCCATTAAGCCAGCTGCAATTCCCGGCTATGGCAAAATAGAAGTGAAAAGAAAGCGGATTTGGTTATGTATTTACGTTTAACCGAAAGGGAGTTTTATGGACGGCTTTTTTGAAGAGATAGGCAGGGGGTTTTTTAGGGGAATAGGTTACATACTGGCAGAGGTATTCTTTAGAACAATTTGTTACTGGGTTGGTTGGCCAATCTGTAAACTAGTTACTTTGGGAAAATATCCTTCGGCTTCTAAAGTGATATATCTCGATGAGCATAGGAGTCGATCCGACGGCGCTTTGTGTGCAGTAGTGGGCTTGATTGCATTGATTGTGTTGGCTCTGTATTTGCTCGGACAGTTTTAGATTTCGGCTGTGCCATTCATTTAGATGAGTTTAATTCTATTGTCAGGAGGCAAAGGAGTGGCGGCTAGAAAACAAAGGTCAGTGAAGATCAAGACGCTAAACTCAGTTTGTGCAAGTGCGTTAATCGGGGCGCTACTTTATATTGTGATCATTGGGTTTGAAGTGGTGGCGATTGGCGCGATGGGGATTGCTCTCGCTGGTATCTCAATACCCGTGATTGCCAGCAGTGAGGGAGTTTTAGGGGTGCTGCTAGAAATCGTCATGTCGGTAGCTGAAGGTATCATGACTATTGTTGAGGTTGTCGTAGGCGCAATATCGGGCCTTTTTAGTGTGTAACAAATAAAGCCGTTTTACGGGGATGTTGTGCTCATTAAGTATTTGAAAACTTTATAAAATAGCAAGCCGGGTGCCGCCAATACACCCGGCTGTTATTATGCTCTATACCCTTACACGTTAGGCTTAGCCGTTACGCTTTTATCGTTTTTAAAGGTGAGGTAGAACAACACCAGCACCGCGATAGCAAATGCTGCTGGGAACATCCAGATGCCTTGCCAGTCGTGCGCGCCGTTGGTGGAGAAGTGATCGGTAATCTGACCGGCTACCCAGAAGCCTATTAGCATGCCTACCCCGTAAGTGGCCAGCGTGATCATGCCCTGGGCAGAGCTTTTAAACTTCTCCCCTGCGCGGGCATCGGTGTAGATTTGGCCGGTCACGAAGAAGAAGTCGTAGCACACGCCATGCAGTGCAATACCAATCAAGAGCATAAACACCATCTCATCGGCGTTACCGAACGCAAACAGCGCATAGCGTAGCGCCCACGCCAGCATACCGATCAGCAAGGTTTTCTTGATACCAAAGCGATGAATAAAGACCGGTAGCAACAGCATAAACAGCACTTCCGATACCTGGCCCAGGGTCATTTTGCCGGTTGGATTGGTCACGCCGATCTCTGCCAGAAAAGGGTTGGCGTTTTGGTAATAAAATGCCAGCGGAATACAAATCAGAATAGAGGCGATAAAGAAGATGGCGTAGTTGCGGTCTTTTAGCAGGGCCAGTGCATCTAGCCCTAGTACTTCTTTTAAGCCAACCGGGCCGTTTGCTTTAGGCGGCGTGGCGGGCAGGCTAAAGCTGTATAGGCCTAGGGCTAATGATGCGATAGCGCACATCAAAAAGGTGTTACGCAGCATGCCGTCGGCGATGCCTTGAGAAGAGTCCCAGGCGAATAAGTAACTGATACCCAAGCCCGCGATAATCCAACCGATGGTTCCCCATACGCGGATTTTGGCGAACTCCTGGCCTGGGTCGCTCATTTGGCGAAAAGAGACTGAGTTAACCAGCGCCAGTGTCGGCATATAGATAATCATATACATCAACACTAACGGGTAAAACGTACTGAAATCGCTGGCGACATACAGGCCGTACATTAACGCAGCGCCTGCTAAGTGGAGTACGGCGAGAATACGCTCGGCGTTGAAATAGCGGTCAGCGATCAAGCCAATAATGAAAGGGGCAATAATGGCACCCCAGGATTGGGTGGAGAACGCCATGCCAATCTGACCACCGCTGGCGTTGAGGTTGTTGGCCAGGAAGGTGCCCAGGGTGACAAACCAGCCGCCCCAGATAAAGAACTGCAAAAACATCATGATACTGAGTCGTGTGCGTATCATAGCCATGACGTGATCCTTTGTTGTGGTTGTGATTAAAAAAACAGTCAATTAACGGTGTGAAGGAAGACCAAGAATTCGACGGTTGCGCGAAACACTGGTGGTGACACCGGCAAAATCATCAAAAGCGCGACCGGCGGGTTGAATCAGATGGGCTTCGATAAAAGGTGAGCCCTCTGCAGCGCCTTGGGCGGCGTCCTTAATACAGCACTCCCACTCAAGCACCGCCCAGCCATCAAATCCGTACTGCGTCAGGCGGCTAAAAATCCCGCTGAAATCGATCTGCCCATCGCCTAATGAACGGAAGCGTCCAGGGCGCTCTACCCAACCCTGGTAACCGCCATAAACGCCGCTGCGGCCATTGGGGTTAAATTCAGCGTCTTTAACGTGGAACATGCCGATACGCTCGTGGTAGCGGTCGATAAACTCGAGATAATCCAACTGCTGCAGCAGTAAGTGACTGGGGTCATAAAGAATTTTCGCCCGTGGATGGTTGTCCACTGCCGCCAGGAACCGCTCGAAAGACGCACCGTCGTGAAGATCCTCGCCAGGGTGAATCTCAAAGCACAGATCAACACCTGCCTCATCAAAGGCATCCAGAATTGGCCGCCACCGCCGGGCCAGCTCGTTGAACCCTTCTTCGACTAGCCCCTCAGGACGTTGGGGCCAGGGATAAACAAAGGGCCATAGCAGCGCCCCGGAAAACGTCGCGTGAGCCGTTAAACCAAGCAGTTGGCTAGCTTTGGCAGCCAGTTTTAACTGCTCAATGGCCCACTCGGTACGCTCTTGGGGCTTGCCGTGTAGTTCAGCGGGGGCGAAGTCATCGAATAAGTCGTCGCAAGCGGGATGCACGGCGACCAGTTGGCCCTGTAAGTGGGTCGAGAGTTCGCTGATCACAACGCCGGCTTTTTCGCAGCGGGCGTTTAACTCATCGCAGTAACTTTGGCTTTCAGCGGCCTGGCGCAAGTCGATAAAACGACTGTCTGCAGTGGGTAGCTGAATGGCTTGATAGCCCTGTTCGGCCGCCCAGCGAGCGATTCCTTCGAGGCTATCGAAAGGCGCTTCGTCGCCGATAAACTGGGCCAGGAAAATGGCGGGCCCGCGGATGCCTTTGTGGGTGTTGGGCATGATTAGGCTCCCGTTAGTTGAGTGGCAGGCAGTGGTGTCCATTTCTGTTCGCTTTTGGCGCTGGTGGTGACGGCCTCGATAAACGCCATGCCACGTAGCCCGGAGACCATGCCGGGAACGCCCTCAACGTCGCCTTGCTTGCCTTGATGAATGGCGTGGGCAAAGTCGCGGTAAAGGTTGCCGAGTGCTTCCAGATACCCCTCAGGGTGGCCGCCGGGTAGGCGCAAGCGCTGCATCGCGCTGGGGAAAAGGTCGGGTTGGTCGATGCCCGCACGGAGGGTGCGCATCGGTGCTTGAAGCGGGCGGTAGAACAGGCTGTTGGGCTCCATTTGGTGCCACTCCAACGCCCCTTTGTCGCCGTAAATACGTATTTTAAGTGCGTTTTCTTCCCCGCTGCAGATCTGGCTGGCAATGAGGGTTCCGCTGGCGCCTTGATCGGTGCGCAGCAGTACATCGCCATCATCGTCTAATTGGCGGCCATCGGCGTGGCTGGCAAGCGAGGCGCAGAGAGCGCTAACACGATGTCCGGAAATAAACTCGGCGAGGCCGAAAGCATGGGTGCCAATGTCGGCCATGCAGCCGCTGATACCTGCGAGCGAAGGGTCGGTGCGCCACGCGGCTTGTTTATTACCCTGCTGTTCTAAACGCTCGCCTAGCCAGCCCTGGGGATACTCCACATGAATTTTGCGAATGCTACCTATTTGGCCCTCGCTCACCATTTCTCGGGCTTGCCATACCATGGGGTAGCCTAAGTAGGTATGCGCCAAGCCATACAGGCAGCCGCTGGCATGCCAGCTTGCTGCTAAGCGCTGAGCTTCTTGGAGCGATACTGCCGCCGGCTTTTCGCAGAACACATGAAAACCTGCCTGCATGGCCGCTTCCGCGATCGGCACGTGAAGATGATTAGGCGTTACGATCACCAATAACTGCATGCGTTGTTCGGCGGGAAGTTGCTGCTCGCCTTCCAGTAATTGCTGCCAGTCAGCGTAAATACGCTCGTCGGGGAGGTGGCACGCTTCGCCAGTCAGTTGGTTGTTATCCGCCGAGCGGCTAAAGGCGCCACATACCAGCTCGCAGGTATCGTCGAGGCGAGCAGCTAAGCGGTGAACTTGGCCGATAAACGCCCCTTGTCCGCCGCCGATCATGCCTAAGCGGATGCGGGGTTGATTGGGTCGCGGCATAGAGAGGCTCCTGCTTTAATAAAACTTATGAATTTTCAGGTGGCGCTTGCTGCGCTTGTACAGACGATAATGTAACCGGTTACATTTGGCTTGAAATTAGGGCTTTACGCTATAAGCGTCAATGCGACAAAGGTCTATCGGTGCGCGCGAAGGGTTGGGAAATCGCGCGCTGAGTTTAACGCTGGGATACGTTAAGCTGATATGAATAATGCCGCGCAACCATCTGCTTACGGCGATTACCTAGTGATAAGGGAGGCCATGACCAATATACGTAAGGTCGCCGAGTTAGCGGGGGTATCGGTAGCGACCGTATCACGCGCGTTAAAGTCGCCGGATATCGTCTCACCGGCCACCCGGGAAAAAGTGCTGAAGGCCGTTGATCAAGCGGGCTACAAGCCTAATTTGATGGCGGTTCAGTTTCGCTCTCAACGTACTTATAACTTAGTGGTATTGGTACCCACGATCGCAAACACCTTTTTTGCGCGGGTAATCAGCGGTATTCAGGAAGCTGCCCAAGAACGCGGCTACGGCGTTCTGCTGTGTAATACGCTTGGTAATGAGGCGATGGAAACCCAATACGCCAGTTTAGTCAGTACCCGCCAGGCGGATGGCGTGATTCAACTGCGTGCTTTTAACCCTTTTTCTGAAAAGGCGTTTCCTGCTGGGGCGGTATTGCCCATGATCAATGCCTGCGAGGTGCTGGACGATGCGCCCTGTCCCACCGTCAAACTCGATAACCGAGCGGCAGCCCGGGAGGCCACCGAGCACTTGATCTCCCTGGGGCATCGTCGAATTGGCATGATTAAAGGGCCTCGGCGCAGCCCCTTGACCCGTGACCGCCAACAAGGCTACCAGGATGCGTTGAGCGCAGCGGGCATTCCGTTAGATGAGTGCCTGCTTTGTCCTGGCGATTTCACGCCACGTTCTGGTTATCAGGCGGCTGAAACGCTTATTGCTTTAGCGGAGCGCCCCTCCGCCATTTTTTGTGAAAGCGATGAAATGGCCATAGGCGCTATAAGCCGTATCAAAGAAGCGGGCCTGCGGGTGCCGGAGGATATTTCGGTGGCAGGCTTTGATGATATTGCGTTTGCTTCTTACAGCGACCCGCCGCTGACGACGATTGCCCAACCGGCGGAAGCCTTCGGACGCGAAGCTGTTGCGATGTTGATTGAGGTGCTGGAAGGGCGGCAAGTAGACAATTTGGTGTTGCCTTATACCCTGGTCTCAAGGGCCAGTACTGCCACATGCCGACCTTAGGCGACTTCCTTTCGCGCCCTAAGTGCATACAATAAGTGGGGCTTTCTCGAAAAGCTTCACAACTGCTGTCCACGCACACCACTAAACGCACATCATAAAAATAGCTAAAAAAGGATCTACCATGACGCTGACACGCCCAATGGCTCGTTTAACCGCTGGCTTGGCCGGTGCGGCTCTGCTGACCGCCTCCCTTTCTGCACAAGCACGCGAACTCTCGGTTTCTACGGTTTTGTCTGACGCTTTCCCCTGGGGGCAGGCGGCTGAGAAGTGGGCCGAACTAGTTGAGGAGCGTAGCGACGGCGAGTTAACGCTGCGCGTTTACCCCAACTCTCAACTGGTTTCCGGTGACCAAACCCGCGAATTTTCCGCCATGCGCTCCGGGTTGATTGATGCCGCTGTGGGCTCGACCATCAACTGGTCGCCCCAGGTGCCGGAACTTAATCTCTTCTCTTTGCCGTTCTTCATTCCCGATGAAGCCGCCGTTGATGCGGTTACCGGTGGTGAAGCAGGGGAGTTGGTTTTTGAAGCAATCGAATCTCGTGGCGTTATCCCGTTAGCCTGGGGTGAAAACGGTTTCCGCCAGGTTTCCAATTCTCGCGGGCCGATTAGCCAACCAGACGACTTGGACGGCCTGAAAATCCGCGTTGTTGGCTCGCCGCTGTTCCAGGATACCTTCTCGGCATTGGGTGCCGACCCCACCCAAATGAGCTGGACAGACGCTCAGCCTGCGCTGACCACCGGCGCCGTTGATGGCCAGGAAAACCCACTCTCTGTGTTTGACGTCGCGCGCATTGATCAAGTCGGCCAGGAGCATTTGACACTCTGGAACTACATGAATGACCCACTGATTTTTGCGGTCAATCAGCAGGTATGGCAAACATTGAGCGAAGAGCAGCAAACCCTACTGCGCGAAACCGCGGTAGAAGCGGGTGAGTGGGAAATCGCCATGACCCGTGAAGAAGAGGGCGAGCGTCTTGCGGCGATTCAAGAGCGCGGCGTCACAGTAACCGAGCTTTCCGATGAGCAGTATCAGGCGTTTGTCGATGCCACCCAGTCCGTTTACGAAAAATGGGCGCCGCGGATTGGTGAAGAGGTGGTAGAGGCCGCACAAGCCGCTATCGACGCGCGTTAATTACCTTTGATGTTCAAACTCCCGGCCTTGAAGGCTGGGAGTTTTTTGCTGTGAGGCTGCCATGAAAGGCTTTCCTGATGCGCGCCCTGAACGTTGGCTGGGCGCGCTGGCATTAATCATTATCTCATTGATTAGTCTTGGTAATGTGATTACTCGCTACTTAACCGGCGGCTCTTTTTCATTTACCGAAGAGTTTTCTGTGTTTTTGTTGGTAGTCCTGACCTTTGCCGGTGCCTCGGTGGCGCTGCGGCGTAACCGCCATATTCGTATTGGCTTTTTGGAACGGGCATTGCCGCTCAAGTACCGTCGTGTACTGATCCTTTTTCAAGCGCTTTGCGGTGCCACCGTGCTGGGTTTGATCACTTGGTATGGCGGCAAGATGGCCTGGCAAGAGTATCAGTGGGAGTCGCTGTCACCAGGGCTTGGCTTGCCTCAGTGGTGGTATTTAGTCTGGCTGCCCGTGCTTTCTGCGGCCATGGTGTGGCGCTTATGCCAGCAAACCGCCGACCGTTTAACGGGGAGGCTCACCGATGAGCCCTGATGTGTGGATGATACTGGCGTTTGCGGGGCTGCTGATAGCGGGGGTGCCGGTAGCGTTTTCGCTGGCGCTCTCCGGGGCCGTTGGCATCGTGCTGGGTTTGTCACCGGACATGCTCGCAACGATGGGTACCAATACCTATAACAGTATTGCCAAGTACCCTTTGATTGCGATTCCGCTGTTTATCTTAACCGGGCTTATTTTTGAACGTTCCGGTGTAGCGCTGCGTTTAGTGCGTTTTGCCCAGGCTTTGATTGGCCCGCGCCACGGTGGCTTGGCCTTGGTGGCGGTGCTGGTGTGTATGATTATGGGCGGAATGAGTGGCTCAGGCCCTGCTGATGCCGCGGCGGTTGCGATGGTGATGCTGCCGAGTATGACCAAAGCGGGCTACCCCAAGCCGTTTTCCGCCACGCTGATTGCCGCCTCTGCTTCGACGGCGATTCTCATTCCCCCTTCAGTGGCGCTGATTCTTTACTCGATCGTGGTGCCGGGCGTTGATTTACGCGCACTTTTCGCAGCAGGTTTATTTCCCGGTATTCTGGCGGGGCTGGCGCTACTGGTGCCCGCTATGCTCGTTTCCAAACGCTACGGTTGGGAGGGCGGCACACCCATAGAGGGGGCTGAAAGGCTAAGTGTGCGCTCCACTTTTAAACAGGCGATACCGGCGCTGTTTGCCCCGGTGCTGATTTTGGGTGGTTTGCGTTCAGGGCTGTTTACACCCACCGAAGCGGCCGTGGTAGCCGTTGCTTATGGTGCGATTGTCGGTCTTTTTCTAACCCGCGAGCTGTCGCTGCGTGATTTATGGGAGCTATTGGGTGAGGCGGCGATTATTTCCGGCGTAGTGATGCTGATTATCGCTCTGGCGGGGATTTTTGCTTGGGCAGGCACCATGCTGGGCACCTTCCGCCACTTGGCGGAATGGATTATTAGCCTGACCGATAACGGCGTTTTGCTGCTAATCCTGGTGATGTTAGCAGTGTTGGTCGCTGGGATGCTGTTGGATGCGATCTCGATTTATTTGATCATGATGCCGATTTTGATCCCCGTGATGCAGCATTTTGAGTGGAACCCGGTGTGGTTTGGGATTCTGTTGGCGATGAATATTGCCATTGGCCAATTTACCCCGCCGGTGGCGGTGAATTTGATGGTGACCACCGAAGTGGCCAAAATTCGCTTGGAGCAGACCATCGGATGGGCGCTGCTGTTTGTCGTTGCAATGGGCTGTGCGCTAGCGCTAGTGGCAATCTTCCCCGCTATCGCGCTATGGCTGCCGCGCGTTTTGGGCTATAACGTTGATTAATTTTGCTTACCCTATGCAAAGGCGGTATAGCAGTTAACGCTCCCTAAACGATGAAGACCGCTACACTGAGTATTAGACGACAGCGAAATTCATTATTTAGCGTATTACATTTCGCTAATTAGGTTTTTTTCGCTAAAGTAATGCTAGCAGGCAGCTTATGGGTCGCCTGTAACCGTTTGTCTTGAAAATAGAATGTCTTGAAAACGTTTTGGAACAAGGGCACCTGAGGGAACGGTTCATCAGGTGAGACCAAAGCGTGCGATGCTCGTAACATCAAATACGCTCACAACATCAATACAAAGAGGTGTGTTCATGAAACGCCATGTATTTTCCACTACTGCTTTCTCCGGTGCGCTACTTGCCGCCGCTGCTTTCGCCTCACCGGCAATGGCACAGGATGACGAGCAATTCATCACCATTGGCACCGGTGGCCAAACCGGCGTTTACTACGTCGTGGGTCAGTCGATCTGTCGTTTGGTTAATCGTCTCGAAGACGCCGATATTAAGTGTAATGCACCTTCCACCGGTGGTTCTGTCGCCAATATCAATGGCATCAAGTCCGGCGAATTGGACATGGGTGTCGCTCAATCCGATGTTCAGTATCAAGCCTACAACGGCACTGGGAATTTCGAAGGCGAGCCCTACGAAGAGCTGCGTGCGCTGTTCCGTGTCCACGGTGAGCCGTTGACGCTGCTTGCGCGGGCTGACTCTGGCATCGAGACGCTCGATGACTTGGAAGGCAAGCGTGTCAACATTGGTAATCCAGGTTCGGGCCAGCGCAACACCATGGAAGTGGTGATGGAAGCCAAGGGCTGGACTGAAGACACCTTCTCGTTGGCATCTCAGCTTGATGCTGCCGAGCAAGCGGCGGCACTCGCTGATAATAACGTCGATGCCATGGTATACGTGGTTGGCCACCCCAATGGCTCCATCCAGGAAGCCACCACCACCGTTGATGCTCGTCTGATTCCGTTGAACGACGAAGACATTCAAGGCATCGTCGATGAATATCCTTACTACGCCGCATCGGTAATTCCGGGTGGTCTGTATCGCGGCAATGACGAAGATGTCGAAACCTTCGGCGTGGCAGCGACCTTTGTCACCACAGCTGAGGCTGACGAAGAGGTGATCTATCAGACCGTCAAGGCGGTTTTTGACAACTTCGATCGTTTCAAGCGTCTGCATCCGGCCTTCGAAAATCTTGATCCAGAAGAGATGGTGAGTGAAGGGCTTTCCGCACCGTTGCACGATGGGGCAGCGCGTTACTACCGTGAACAAGGCTGGATTGAGTAATCCAGACGCCTAAGGTGATACTACCTTAGTAAGAAATGCGCGGTTACCTCAGGGTGCCGCGCATTTTGGTTTAGAATGTTGATAGGGCGTTTAAAATGTTGATAGGGCATTTCGATATGGCAATGATGCGTCAATCGACTCGGAGCGGGGCAGGCAGATGACAGACGATAAGAACAGGCCTTCGGGAGCCGGAGTAGACTTGGAGGATATGGTCGCCTCTAGCGACACAGGAGCCCGCAAGCCAGCCGGCATGCCCGGAAAGCTTTTGGTAAGCATTGCGGCAGTGTGGTCTCTTTTTCAATTGTGGATCGCTTCGCCAGTGCCCTTCGTCCTTGGGTTTGGTGTATTTAGTGCCACTGAGGCGCGTTCTATTCACTTGGCCTTTGCGCTTTTTTTGGCGTATATGGCTTATCCGGCACTCAAGCGCTCCCCGCGCGACCGTGTTCCGATTCAGGATTGGGTGCTTGCAGCGGCGGCGGCCTTCTGTGGCGCTTACATGTTTATGTTTTACGAGCAGTTATCCCAGCGCCCCGGCGCACCGATACTGCAGGACGTTATTATTGGCATCGCAGGGATACTGCTGCTGCTCGAGGCGACGCGTCGAGCGCTTGGCCCGCCGTTAATGATTGTAGCGTCGGTTTTTCTTCTCTATAGCCTGGCTGGCCCTTGGATGCCGGGTATTCTTTCCCATGGTGGGGTGAGCCTCTTTGGCTTGATTAATCACCAGTGGTTGACTACGCAGGGGGTCTTCGGTATCGCTCTGGGGGTATCAACCAGCTTCGTGTTTCTGTTTGTGTTATTCGGTGCTCTGCTCGATAAGGCGGGTGCTGGCAATTACTTTATCAAGGTGGCGTTCTCACTATTGGGCCACTATCGCGGCGGACCAGCGAAAGCTGCCGTGGTGGCCTCGGCCATGACCGGTCTGATTTCCGGCTCCTCGATTGCCAATGTGGTAACCACTGGTACTTTCACGGTGCCGATGATGAAACGTGTCGGATTTTCCGCGGAAAAGGCGGGCGCTGTTGAAGTGGCGTCATCGGTCAATGGACAGATTATGCCTCCGGTAATGGGGGCGGCCGCTTTCTTGATGGTCGAGTATGTGGGCATCTCTTATGTCGAGGTGATCAAGCATGCCTTCCTTCCCGCGCTGATCTCCTATATTGCGCTGGTCTACATCGTTCACCTTGAGGCCCTCAAGGCCAACATGAAGGGGCTGCAAAGCAGTAACCCACCTAAGCCGCTGGTCAATAAAGTGATTGGCTTTCTCGGTGGTTTGCTACTGATGATGGGCACCGCTCTGGCTGTTTATTACGGCCTTGGCTGGCTCAAGCCGGTACTGGGGGATGCGACCCCCTGGGTGGTAGCCGTTGGACTTACGGTCATTTATATCGCCCTGCTCAAACTGGCGGCCGGTTACCCAGAGCTCGAGCTCGATGACCCTAACCAACCGATCTTTACACTGCCCCAGACCAAACCGACGGTGCTGGTTGGCTTGCAGTACATCCTGCCGGTTATTGTGCTGGTGTGGTGTCTGATGGTGGAACGTTTATCGCCAGGACTGTCGGCTTTCTGGGCCACCGTTTTCATGATTTTCATTATTCTGACCCAGCGCCCCATTACGTCAATCTTTCGCGGACGCAGCGATATGAGGGCGGATCTGCGTGAAGGCGCGATGGATCTTTGGAATGGCCTGGTCACTGGTGCCCGCAACATGATCGGCATCGGCATTGCCACGGCCACCGCCGGTATCATCGTCGGTGCCGTCTCCCAGACCGGGGTGGGTCTGGTGTTAGCCGAAGTGGTGGAAACGCTGGCTATGGGCAACTTGATGCTAATCTTGCTGCTTACCGCTGTGCTTAGCTTGATCCTCGGCATGGGGCTGCCTACGACAGCAAACTACATCGTTGTATCGGCACTACTGGCACCGGTCATCGTCAACCTGGGCGCTCAAAATGGCTTGCTGGTACCATTGATTGCGGTACACCTGTTCGTGTTCTACTTCGGCATCATGGCCGACGTTACCCCACCGGTGGGGCTGGCCTCCTTTGCGGCGGCGGCAGTATCCGGTGGCGATCCCATTCGAACCGGTTTCCAGGCGTTCTATTACAGCCTTCGTACCGCGGCGCTGCCGTTTCTGTTTATCTTCAATACCGATCTGCTACTCATCGATGTGACCTTCCTTCAGGGGGTGTTGATCTTTGTGGTGTCGACCATCGCCATGTTGATCTTCGCTGCCGCGACCCAGGGCTTTATGATTACGCGCAACCGCTGGTATGAGTCTATCGTGCTGCTGCTGATTGCGTTCACGCTATTCCGGCCTGGTTTCTGGATGGACATGATTCATGATCCCTACGAATCCATCCCACCCGCGCAATTCGTCGAAGCGCTGGGTGATGTGGATGAAGACTCCACTTTGCGTTTGCAGATTGCGGGTCTTGATGATTATGGCGATCCCATGACCACTTACATGACATTACCGGTACCTGAAGGCGAAACAGGTCAGGAGCGGCTCAATAACCTGGGCATGGAGCTATTTATTGAGGATGGCACGGCAACCGTTGATATGGTGACCTACGGCAGCCAAGCGGCAGAGCTCGGTTTCGACTTCGATCAAGAAATCATCGAAGTTCTGGCCCCCGTCGACCGCTGGACTAAGGAGCTAATGTGGATTCCTGCCTTCTTGGTCTTTGGGTTGATCGTATTGATGCAGCGTCGGCGTCGCGATAACACGCAAGCTGCCGCCACCGCATGAAGGAGAGTGCCATGTATAGCAAAATCATGTTGCCGGTGGATTTGAACGAGGAGTCTTCCTGGTCGAAGGCGCTGCCCACAGCCCTGACGCTATGTCGAACTTTTGGCGCCTCGCTTCATGTGGTGACGGTACTGCCGGACTATCGTATGCCCATGGTGGGCTCCTACTTCCCCAAGGACTTCTCCAAAAAAGCGCATACAGCGATCACCGATGCGCTCCATGACTTTATCAAGACGAATGTGCCCGACGACATTCAGGTACAAAGTGTCATTGTGGATGGCTCACCTTGGGAGGCCATTATTAAAGCCGGTAAGAAACTGGACGTCGATCTAATCGTCATGGCTTCCCACAATAAGCGTAAGTTTGTCGATTATGTGCTCGGCCCCAATGCAGAGCACGTTGTGCACCATGCCAAAATGTCGGTAATGATTGTGCGCTAGACATTCAGAGCGTCACGTACGGAAAACCCAAAACTCCGGGCAGTTGCTCGGAGTTTTTTATGGCCGTCCGTCGCGCGTCTTGACTATATCGGTTTTTACTAACGCAGCAATTTAATTGGCGGTTGACAGCTGTTTCGTGGATTTTTTGTACGCGCATCTCAAAGCGTCACCCCAAACAGCGTTGGTCAGCTACATTAAGAGGGTATTAACAAATAATGTTAAGCCATTAATTTAGTGTTAATACCGTCAACGGGTAATGAGTGTTGATGCCTTAGAGGTAAATCCTGAATCCAGGGTCTATATCAGGAACAACAGGAGTGATGCCATGAATGCGGCTACAACAAAAACAAACCACCATGCGGATCAACCCAGCGTTAAAATCACTATTAACAAGGTTGGATTGGATCGACCCAGGGCGTGGTTGGCTGCTGGCGTAGAGGATTTTCGTCGGGCAACGGTAGTGAGCCTCTCTTATGGCATGTTTTGGGTGGGGTTGAGTATTGCCATTACTCTTGGCGCCTTCACCATGGGCTACTGGTACTGGCTGCTGCCCATGATTGCCGGGTTTATGTTTATTGGCCCGCTGGTGGCAGTAGGCTCTTATGGTATTAGCCGAGCGTTGGAACGTGGACAAGTACCTAACCTAGGTGATGCGTTTGGAAGCTGGAAGCCCCATGCTGGTCAGCTGGCGATGATGGGCGTCATGATGATGATCTTCTTCCTCGCTTGGATTCGTTTGGCCACGCTGCTGTTCGCACTATTTTTCGGTTTTGAAGTGCCTAGTCCCGCGTCGCTCTATACTGCGCTGCTGACCACCTCAGAGGGCCTGGGCATGTTGGCAGTGGGCACAGTTGCAGGCGGGATTTTAGCCTTTGGCGCCTTCGCCATAAGCGTTGTAGCGATTCCTACCTTGATGGATCAAGACCTAACCTTTATGGAGGGGATAGAAGCTAGCGTACGCTGTGTCGCGCGTAACTTTCGCGTGATGCTGTTATGGGCGGTGATTCTTACCCTGTGCGTTCTGGTTGGCGTTATGACGTTTTACATTGGTCTTGCACTTATTTTGCCTGTGCTAGGACATGCCAGTTGGCACGCCTACGAAGATTTGGTGCGCTTTGAACCCTTCGAGAAAATCAAATCGTAACCCTAGTGTGAACAGTAAATAACGTTTCAGTGACGAAAAAAACAGTATTTGCCCTGACCTGCTTAAGGAGATGGCGTAACCTTTACGCTGTCTTCTTTTATTGTTCCTGGGAGCTATAACCAGCGGGCAACCTTGCGTGAGGTGTTTACTGTGAAAGCGTGGTTAATGGGGTGGGCCGTGCTGATGTTCAGCGCTCCCCTGGTGGGGCTTGCTGATTCAGTCGATGAACTAGACGTGCCTAACGGGCCCGTTATTTTGACCGTCAGTGGTAACATAGACCTTACCAATGTGGGGAGTGAAGCGCAGTTTGACCGGGCCATGTTAGCGGCTTTACCACAGTATGAATTTGATACCAGCACGCCGTGGACAGAGGGCCGCAGCCACTATAGTGGCCCTTTAATGCGTGATCTTTTGGCGCTATTAAGCTCCGACAGTGATGCGGTTCACGTTTCCGCGCTGAACGGTTACGAAGCCGAAATACCGGTCAGTGATTTTATTGAGCACGATGTCATCTTAGCCATCGAAAAAAACGGTGAGGCGATTCCGATTCGCGAATATGGCCCTTTGTGGGTGCTCTACCCCTTTGATCAAGATGAAGTGCTGTTAAGCGAAAAAATCCGCTTTAGAGCGGTATGGCAGGTTATGCATATTAATGTTCTCTAGCGCTCCTAGTGCGCAGGCTTCCAACCTACTGCGTTATCCTCGCCGTTTTAAGCTCGTTGCCATTGTCGCGGTGTTACTGTTCGCTGCGGCGTTGGTCGTCGCTACCTTGGCCGCTTGGCGGCAGGAAAATCTAACCCAAAGCCTGAGGGAAGATACCGCCTGGGTTGTTTATAAGCTGGATCGTGATGCGGTACAGCTACTTAATCATTTATTGGCGGCAACCCGCGAGCCGATAACTCCGACGGCTCACGAGGAGCTAAATCTTCGCTTTGAGCTACTTTATAGCCGTATAACGCTGCTTAACGACGGCGAAGTCAGCAACTTGTTGCAGCAGATCGATACCGCCCGTGAGCTACTGGAAGAAATTCAGCAGCAGCTTGATGTGCTGGATATCATATTCGAACCCTACGGCGTGTTTGATCAACTGCCGATAGCAGCGCTGGAAGATGAGCTACAGGTACTAACGCAACTGACTGAACGCCTGGTTATTGCTATTAACGGCTATTTAGCCGAATCGGCGACGGAGGAGCGTGCCCAGCTCAGCCTGCTTTACAAGTTGCTGATGAGCCTGATTATTGGCATGAGCTTAGCGGCGTTTCTGGTGATTGCTTTTTTGGTGCGTGAAATGCGTGAGAGTGCGGCGATAAGGCGGAGCCAGGAGCAGCTTGGTCGGCAGCTGGAAGTCACCGCCAAACAGGCTCAGGCGGCGAATCAGGCAAAGTCAGACTTTTTAGCCATGGTCAGCCATGAAATTCGCACGCCGCTGAACGGTGTTATCGGCATGAGTGAGCTGCTGCGTGAATCCGCCAGCCCCGCTCAGGTAGAAGATTACGCTCATACGATCCACGACAGCGCCAACCAATTGCTGGCGATGATCAATGAAATTCTCGATTTCTCAAAAATCGAAGCAGGGCACTTAACCCTTGAAACATCGCCTACGGAACTCAAGCCGCTGGTCGATAGTGTTGTCGTGCTATTTGCGCCCCGAGCAAAAATGAAAGGGTTAACGCTATCGGTCAATGTCGATGCACTGGTGCCTGCCTGGGTGCTTGTCGATGCAGGTCGGCTGAGGCAAATTTTGCTTAACCTAATTGCCAATGCGATTAAATTCACTGATCACGGTGATGTCAGCGTACGAGTCTCTTCGACGGTGGAGCAGTTACTGTTTGAGGTCAGTGATACGGGCTGTGGTCTAAGCGAACAGCAACAGCAGCGTCTATTTGAGCCTTTTCAGCAGGCGGATGAATCGGTGGCACGTCGATTTGGGGGTACCGGGCTAGGGCTGGCAATTTGCAAACGGTTAAGCGAAGCCATGCAAGGGCGATTAGGGGTAAAAAGCCAATTAGGCCAAGGTAGCACTTTCTGGTGTGAGTTGCCCTTGATCGCCGCCGACCCCGTATCCAGTACGCTGCCCCCATCCCCCAAACGGGACTTTACCGGCACAACACTGCTGCTGGTAGAGGACAATGCCGTTAATCGCAAAGTCGCGATGGGCTTGTTGGCGCGCTTAGGTTGCGATGTCGTCTGGGCCGAGAACGGCCATGATGCCTTGGCCATGGCCGAATCCCAACAAGTGCATTTGATCTTTATGGATATTCAACTGCCCGATATGGATGGCCTGGCAGTCACCCAGCGTTTGCGGGAACAGGGTGGCTGGCTGGCCAGTGTGCCGATTGTTGCCATGACGGCCGGGGGGGCTGAAGATGACCGTAAACGCTGCCTGGCGGCGGGCATGGATGATTACATCACTAAGCCACTGTCGCTTGCGGCGTTAAGTAACGTGTTGGCATTACAACTTTTTGCAACCCCAGACGCAACGCCTTTACAGGCATTAGCGGTCTCTCCTCCGTTAACCAAGCAGCAATCACTCCTTAACAGCGATACCCTTGGCATGCTGAAAACGACGCTAGGGGAGGCGAGCGTTACACAACTGATCATGCTATATCATCAGCAAGTAAGCGATTACTCCGCTCAGTTGGCTGCGTGTTTGGCCGCTACTCCCCTAACGTCAGAGCAGACACAGCAGGTTGAGCGGCTTGCCCACCAACTGCGCGGCGAGTCATTGAGTATGGGCGCCGACCAGCTTGCCGAATTGGCGAAGCAGCTTGAAAAATTAGCTGAAACGCAACATGCGACATCCAAGCAGCTTGATGATGCGTTCTGCGCGTTAAGACTTGCAGCGGCGCATACATATGCCGCACTAGAGAGGTGGTGCCGTGACCACTTATCAGGTTGAGCAGGGTATTCTTACTGCGGCCAGTCAGCAGGCTAATGTTTGCCAGGCAGCGGCGGAGTTAGCCGACGCTTTACAGCACGAACACTTGGGGTTCGTGCTGTTCTTCTGCAGCGCGGAGTATGATTTAGCTGCCCTAGCAGACGCGCTGGAAAGTAGTTTTCCCACCACGCCGCTAAGTGGCTGTACGACGGCTGGGGAAATAACCCCTGGAGGCTATGACCGCGGTTCCATCGTGGCGATTGGGTTTGATCGCCGACTGTTTGCCATTGAAACGGCGCTGATCGACGACCTGGAGCATTTTGAACTAGCCAACGCTCAACCGCTGGTCGATACGCTGTTGGAGCAGTGCCGCCAACAAACCATCGCGCCGATTAACGAACACAGCTTTGCGCTGACGCTATTGGATGGCTTATCCAGCCGTGAAGAGCAGGTGCTCGCTACCTTAGATGCCGCCCTAGGCCGTATCCCCAGTTTTGGCGGCTCGGCGGGTGACGACAATCACCTTAGCCATACCCATGTGTATACCGCTGGGCGCTTTTATACCCGTGCAGCAGTGGTGGTGATGATCAACACTCGGCTGCCTTTTGAAGTATTTTCAACCCACCACTTAATACCATTGGCCCACAAACTCGTAGTGACCGAGGCTGACCGCGAACAGCGGCGGGTGATAGAACTCAACGGGTTGCCTGCCGCCCAGGTATATGCCGAACTGGTAGGTAGTGCGCCTGCGCAGCTCAACGCTGGCATTTTTGCCCGTCATCCATTAGCCGTACGCATCGGCGGCCAGCACTACGTGCGCTCTATTCAGCGTGTTAATAGCGACAGTAGTTTGAGCTTTTACTGCGCGGTGGAAAACGGCATTGTACTGACCGCCATGCAGCCCACGCCGCTACTGGATAATCTCAGCGTGATGCTTGCTGGAGTAGGTGCCCGCCTAGGCGCGCCGAGCATGATTATTGGCTGCGACTGTTTTCTACGCAGGATGGAGCTCGAGGCGTTACAACAGTTGGATCAGGCATCGCAGTTGCTGCGCCAGGCAGGCGTAGTGGGGTTCAATACGTACGGTGAACAGCATCATGGTATGCATGTGAATCAAACGTTTACGGGGGTGGCGTTTGGATCTCTTCCAACTAACCACAAACACTGACGCGGCGGATGTCGCGGCGCTGCGGGAAGAGAACCGTCGCTTGCGTAAAGTGTGCCAAGCGCTGATGGAGCGGGTGGAAACGGGAAGCGGTGCCGACCCCGCGCCCTATGCCGCGTTTGAACGCTCAGTGTTACTTGCCGAACAGGTGCGTGAGCGCACTGATGCGCTGCACCGCACCTTAGACGAACTGAGCCAGGTCAATACGCGCCTACTGGCCGCGAAAGCCGAAGCCGAAGCCGCTAACCTCTCCAAAACGAAATTTCTGGCGGCGGTCAGTCACGATTTGCTTCAGCCACTCAATGCCGCCCGGCTGTTTGCCAGTGCGTTAGAAACCCACTCGCTTCCTGATACCTCACAAGCTCTGGTCGGCCATATTGGCCGTTCGCTGAAAGATGTTGAAGGCTTGATAGGAACGCTAGTGGATATCTCGCGTTTGGACGCAGGCGTACTCCACGCCGATAAAGCGCCCTTCGCGGTGAGCACGCTGCTAGATGCGCTGGCAGAGGAGTATCGCCAAGTGGCCGGGGTGCGGGGGCTGACACTGCACTACGTGCCTTCCAGTGCGGTGGTCGAGTCGGATCTAGCGTTGCTGGCGCGAGTGATCCGCAACTTCTTAAGCAACGCGGTGCGCTATACCGAGCAGGGGCGCGTGCTGCTGGGCTGTCGGCGGAGACGAGATGGCCTGGAAATTATGGTGGGCGATACCGGCCCCGGGATCCCTGAGCAGCAGCGGGAAGCGATCTTTCTGGAGTTTCGCCGCGCTAATCAGCCCAATAGCTCCCACAGCCGCGGTTTGGGGTTGGGTCTAGCCATCGTTGACCGGATCAGCGCCATGCTGGGACAACCGATCTCGCTCGCCTCTAGCCCTGGCGCGGGTGCGCTATTTTCGATCACCGTACCCTACGCGACGGCCGCGCCGCCTGCAGTGGCGAGCACTCATTATACGCCGCTGCCTGACGTTGCAGAGGATCCGCTAAGCGGCTGTGTCATTTGGGTGATTGATGATGACCTGGCGATTATAGAAGGTATGCAGGCGCTGCTAGGCAGTTGGGGGTGCCGAGTGCGCGCCGCTGCCACGGTGAGTGCGTTAGAGGCTGCCAGCGACGGTGAGCGACCGTCAGTATTGCTGGTGGATTATCATTTGGGCGATCACCGCGAAACCGGCATTGAGTTGGCCGCGCGACTGCAGCGCCGTTATCCAGGCTTGGCAGCGGTGGTGATTACTGCCAATCACGAGGCGGAGATTAAGCGCGCAACCCGCGAAGCGGGCATGTACTGCCTGCTCAAACCGTTAAAGCCCCTGCGGCTGCGCATGCTGCTAGCCACACTGCTCAATAAAGCCTAACGCGTGCGGTTGGCCCGGTGAAAGCTTAGATCTTCCTCGCCTGCGATAACAATGGCGTGAACCCGGCTCGTGGCATTCAGCTTGCGCAGAATCGCCGAGACATGGGTTTTGACGGTCGTTTCGGCAATCAACAACTCCCGGGCAATATGCTTGTTCGACATGCCTGTCGTCATGCACGCCAACACCTCTAACTGCTTATCGGTTAAACGCGCCAACCGCTCGCTGGTCGATGAAGCATTTGCAATGGGTGGCACCGCAGAAGTGCGCGGTGCTGGGCGACGCATGATATCGGGCGGCAGGTAGAGCTGGCCTTCAAGAATCTGCGTTAACGCCGCCAGCAGCGCTTCCCGGGGTGTGGATTTGGGAATATAGCCCACCGCGCCGAGGGTAATGGCATCGAGTACCAGCTGGCGCTCTTGATGTGCAGAAACAATCGCCACCGGCAACCAGGGAAATGCCTCTCGCAGTGCTGTCAGCCCCTCTAAGCCTTCCGCATCCGGAAGGCTTAAATCCAGCAGCAATAGATCTAGCTCTGTTTGCGCTTCAATCAGCGTTATTGCATCAGCAAGGCTCTCTGCTTCCAATAGCAGGCTGCCTGCCAAGCCCCCGCTAATCACGGTTTGTAGCGCGTCTCGGAACAGCGGATGGTCATCCGCCACCAACAGGGAATACATGGCGTCTCCTACCAAGGGATGAGGACTAATCCTGCCATCGGGCTATATCGCCATTTGCTTTAGTGAACAACACTGTCAATGCACCTTTAATAATCATAATACTCAGGAGCAATACAATGATCTACGCCAACCCTGGTGATACCGGTTCTGTGGTGTCATTTGAAAAACGCTATGGCAACTATATCGGCGGTGAATTTGTGGCCCCGGTGAAAGGCCAATACTTCGATAATATCAGCCCCGTCAATGGCCATGTCTTCTGCGAAATCCCCCGCTCAACGGCAGAGGATATCGATAAAGCGCTGGATGCGGCCCACAAAGCGGCACCTGCCTGGGGGAAAACATCCGCCCAAGAGCGCAGCAATATCCTGCTGAAAATCGCTGACCGCATTGAACAGAACCTGGAAATGCTTGCCGTTGCCGAAACCTGGGACAACGGCAAAGCCGTGCGTGAAACACTGAACGCCGATCTGCCGCTGGCGGTTGACCACTTCCGCTACTTTGCCGGCTGCATACGCTCGCAGGAAGGCACGGCGGCGGATATCGATGCCAACACGGTTTCTTATCACTTCCACGAGCCGCTTGGCGTAGTGGGCCAGATTATCCCCTGGAACTTCCCGATTCTAATGGCGGTTTGGAAGCTGGCGCCTGCACTGGCGGCGGGTAACTGCGTGGTGCTCAAACCTGCCGAGCAAACCCCAGCATCGATATTAAAAGTCGTCGAATTGATTGGCGACCTGCTACCTCCGGGCGTCCTTAATATCGTCAATGGCTTTGGCGCCGAGGCAGGGCAGGCGTTGGCAAGCAGCAAGCGCATTGCCAAGATCGCCTTTACCGGCTCTACCCCTGTTGGCTCGCATATCTTGAAATGCGCGGCGGAAAACATCATTCCCTCTACCGTGGAGCTAGGCGGCAAATCCCCCAACATCTACTTTGCCGACATCATGAACGCCGAACCGACCTTTATTGATAAAGCAGTCGAAGGCTTGGTGCTGGCGTTCTTTAACCAGGGTGAAGTGTGTACTTGCCCGTCACGTGCGCTGATCCAAGAGAGCATGTACGAGGAGTTCATGGCCAAGGTCATCGAGCGTACCAAAACCATCAAACGCGGCAATCCACTGGATACCGACGTGCAGGTGGGGGCTCAGGCCTCTCAAGAGCAGTTCGATAAAATCATGTCCTATATGGATATCGCCCGAGATGAAGGCGCGGAATTCCTCACCGGCGGTAACAAAGAGACCATGGACGACAGCATCAACGATGGTTACTACATCCAGCCCACGCTGCTGAAGGGTAACAATCAGATGCGCGTCTTCCAGGAAGAAATCTTTGGCCCGGTGGTGGCAGTCACTACCTTCAAGGATGAAGAAGAAGCGTTGGCGATTGCCAACGACACCGAGTTTGGTTTGGGCGCAGGCGTGTGGAGCCGCGATATCAACGTCGCCTTCCGCATGGGCCGAGGCATTCAAGCCGGACGTGTATGGACCAACTGCTACCACCAGTATCCCGCCCATGCGGCCTTCGGTGGCTATAAAAAATCCGGCGTTGGCCGTGAAACTCACAAGGTGGCGCTTGAGCACTACCAGCAAACCAAAAACCTGCTGGTCAGCTACGACATCAATCCGCTGGGCTTCTTCTAACCCGCCACGTTTTTCTATGTATAGCTAACCCACACCGTCCGGCATCAGCCGGGCGGTAATTGTCAGTCCCCTGACGCTGACTCTACTGATAAGAGCAGTGCTTAAACTGCCGTATCGAAAACTATTAGGAGTTGCATCATGGATAGCACAATGCGCGCGGCGGTCGTTCGTGAGTTTGGCCAGCCGTTGGTCATAGAAGAAGTTGATGTACCTCGCCCCAAGCAGGGCGAAGTGTTGATGAAAGTGGCGGCCTCTGGGGTTTGCCATACCGATTTACACGCCGCCCACGGCGATTGGCCGGTGAAACCCTCGCCACCGTTTATTCCCGGCCATGAAGGCGTTGGGCATATCGTGGCGGTGGGTGCAGGTGTCACCCATGTCAAAGAGGGTGATCGTATTGGTGTGCCCTGGCTCTACTCGGCCTGCGGCTACTGCGAGCACTGTTTAGGCGGTTGGGAGACGCTGTGCGAGTCCCAGCAGAATACCGGCTACAGCGTTAACGGCGGGTTCGCGGACTACACCTTAGCGGATGCAGGCTATGTAGGGCGCTTGCCGGATGCCGTTGATTTTATCGAAATAGCCCCGGTGCTGTGTGCCGGTGTAACGGTTTATAAAGGCTTGAAAATGACCGATACCCGCCCCGGTCAGTGGGTGGTGATTTCGGGGATAGGTGGGCTTGGCCATATGGCGGTGCAGTACGCCAAAGCGATGGGGCTGAACGTGGCGGCTGTCGATATCGATGACGGTAAGCTAGCCCTGGCTGAGCGTTTAGGCGCCACGGTAACCGTTAACGCCATGAAAACCGACCCAGCGGCGTACCTGAAGAAAACCATTGGTGGTGCTCACGGGGCCTTGGTGACAGCGGTGTCGCCGAAGGCGTTTGATCAAGCGCAGAATATGCTACGCCGCGGCGGAACACTGGTGCTCAATGGCCTACCACCCGGCGACTTCCCGCTGCCAATCTTTAGCACAGTGCTCAATGGCATTACCATACGTGGCTCTATCGTTGGTACGCGCAGCGATCTGCAGGAAGCGCTGGATTTCGCTGCCGAAGGCAAGGTTAAGGCCACGGTCGCAACCGATACGCTGGACAATATCAACGATGTCTTCCAGCGCATGATCGACGGCAAAATCGAGGGTCGTATCGTGTTGGATATGGCGAGCTGACATCGTTCTAGTGTCGTATCTCAGGGGGAGGCAACTCCCCTTTTTAATTTCGGCAGTGTCACTGCTCAGGCACGATTTAATCCCCGCCGTTCCCCTGTTGGCCCAACCAACGGCGCGCCATTCGCTCTGCGTGGGCAAGGTTACTGACAACCGCTAACTGACCTGCTTCGCGCTTAATGCCCGCGCGTTTGAGTTTCAGCGCCATGCGCGGTGACAACCCTACAAATATTACCCCCACCCCATGCTCGCCCAGCTCGCGTCGCAGCGTATCCAGCGCCACCATGGCGGTGGTATCCAGGCTGGGTACATCGCGCATATCCAGAACGACGATTTTTACGCTGTGGTCAATCACTCTGAGTGTGGCAATGGCCTTTTCTGCTGCGCCAAAAAACAGCGGTCCGCTTATCTTATAAAGGGCTACTTCCGGCGGGAAGTGTTCGCTGGTGTTGGGTGCCGCCAAGCGTTGGGTATGAGTCAGCTGTGCCATTCGGCGAATAAACAGCGCGGCGGCTAGGCCAATACCCACGGCCACGGCAACCACCATGTCGAAAACAACCGTGAGTACGAAACAGATCACCAACACCCAAACATCGCTGGCGGGGGCGCTTTTCAGCGTATGCATAAAGTGGTGCGCCTCGCTCATGTTCCAGGCGATGATGAAGAGCAGGGCAGCCAGAGCGGCCATGGGTACATATCCCAGTACTCCCGCGAGCATGACCACGGCAAGTAGCACTACGACTGAGTGCACCACTGCAGCGATAGGTGAAAAGGCACCGCTTTTGATATTGGTCGCGGTGCGGGCAAGGGCCGCCGTGGCGGTAATGCCGCCGAAGAAGGGCACCACCATATTGCCCAGCCCCTGGCCAATTAGCTCGGCATTAGGATCATGGCGGGTGCGAGTTAAGCCATCTGCTACCACGGCACACAGTAGCGACTCAATGGCCGCCAGCAGTGCAATCGCCAGTGCCGGGCCAAGCAGAGCCTGAATCAGCGCAAAGTCGATCTCAAGCGGCGTGCCATCGGCACCAGGGAAATGCCACGGTGCGATAAAGCCAGGCGCGAAGGGAGGAATGCCACTGCCGCTTTCGCCCTGATACTCCCAGCTAAAGCGCGAGGCGATAGTATCGACCTCGACACCACCCACCAGCAGCAGGGCGGCAACCAGGGTACCCACCGCCAAGCCAACCAGCGGGGCAGGAACTGGCGTATTCAGGCGGGGCCAGATTAACAGCGTTGCCAAGGTCACAAGCCCGACGCTGATTTCAGCCAGTGACAGAGTGGGCAGTGCTCGACCAATCAGCATGAGGTTACGCAGAGTACTATCGCCGAGCTCAACCCCGGCCAAACCGAGAAAATCGGGCAGTTGCAGCAGCGCAATGACGACGCCAATGCCCGCTGTGAAGCCAAGAATGACCGGGTAGGGGACGTACTGAATCAGACTGCCCAGCCGCGACAGCCCCAGCGCGACCAAAATGGCGCCTGCCATAAAGGTAGCAATCAGCAGCCCGCCCAAACCATGATTGGCCACAATGGGGAATAGGATCACCACAAAGGCGGCGGTAGGGCCAGAGATATTAAACCGCGAACCGCCGGTCAAGGCGATCACCGCGCCTGCCACGATGGCAGTGTATAGCCCGTGCTGAGGTGGCACGCCAGTAGCGATGGCCAGCGCCATGGAGAGCGGTACCGCCACCACACCAATCGTCAGACCCGCCATTACATCCCGCTTGAATTTGGCCAGCGTATACCCTTCACGCCAGGCGTTTACTAACGCGCGGCCAGGCATCGGGAAAACGTATCCCGAAGATTGATGGACACGGGACATAGAGTCAGCCTCCTAAAAATAGGGAAAACAAGCCATTACGCTACGCCTGCGGTGAAATTTGCACAACAAGTCGTTAGTCGCGGAGTCGTTAGCGCACAAAAAATCCCAGCCGCTTGGCTGGGATTTTTTTAGGCTAAGCGCAGATGCTTACTTATATCTGCGAGTCTTCAGGCGGTTCGCCGATGGTGCCAGGCATTGCCTGAACATGACCCATCTGCTCACCGGCCAAGGTGAGGAAGTGTAAGTGGCGCTCATACTCAGCCACCAAATCACCAATCACCTGACCACGGGTATAACCGTTAAGGTCTTTATCTTGTCCACCTTCCGCCAGGTAGACATCCAGACGTACATAGAAGTCATCATCGGCAGGGATGAAGCTTGGTGTGCGCATACGGTGCGGACACACTTGGTAGACAAAGCTGGTGGCGTCACCGAAGTCGACCTGGAGCGTCAGGTTCGGTAGCGACTCGCCCTCGACATGCTCTTCGGTCACATTGGCGGTTTGACCACGGCTTTCAAGCTCCTGAGCAAACTGGGTCATCGCTGGGCGAATGGAGTGCTCGATCGTCGCAGCGGCACCCGCACGATTAGAGGTATCCAGGGCGCGATCCAGGCGCTCTCGCCAGTCACCACCGGGGGCACCACCAGCAATCATGCGGCGTGCATCGGCTTTGCTACCTTCAAGTTTCAGCGCTTTATACATGCCCACCATTACCGCGAAAATCACCACTGAGAAGGGCAGTGCGGTTATAACGACGGCACTCTGTAGTGCGTTCAAGCCTCCGGCCATCAGCAGAGCAATGGTGATCAACCCTATCGTCGCAGACCAGAAAATACGCAGTTTCACCGGCGCATCGTGGTTCACGTCGCTCAAAATAGAGGTGAAGTTGGCCAGTACCAGTGCACCGGAGTCCGCTGAGGTAATAAAGAACACGATACCCAGCACGGTGACAACCGCCGCAGTTAGGCCGACATAGGGGTAGTACTCAAGCAGCGTGTAGAGCGTTGTTTGTGGGGTGTTCAGAGCCTGTTCACCCAGTTCGACAACGCCCTGGTTGGCCACCAGCTCAATGCCGCTGTTACCAAATACCGACATCCACACCATCATAAAGGCCAGCGGAATAAACAAGGCGCCTGCGACAAATTCACGAATGGTGCGGCCGCGGGAGATACGTGCCAGGAACAGACCCACAAACGGTGTCCAGGCAATCCACCAGCCCCAGAAGAAGATCGTCCACCACATCTTCCACTCTTGGGCGCCTTCATCGGCAAAGGCGTAGGTGTCAAAGCTTGCAGCGACAAAACCGGATAGATAATCACCGGCGTTATTGACCACCTTATCCAGCAGTACCAGGGTGTCGCCTGAAAAGAGCACAAACAGCATCAGCGCCAATGCCAGCAGCATATTGAACTCAGAGAGGCGGCGAATGCCTTTCTCAACGCCGGTCACCACAGAAATCGTTGCTAATACCACCACCAGTACAATCAAAATCACCTGCACGGTGAGCGTTTCCGGCACGCCGAACATATAGGTGAGGCCGTAGTTGAGCTGCATCACCCCGATACCCAGGCTGGTAGCAATGCCGAACACGGTAGAAATAACCGCGGTAATGTCCACTGCGTTGCCAATGGGGCCGTGGATACGCTTCCCTAGAATTGGGTAGAGCGCGCTGCGGATCGCTAGCGGCAGGCGATGGCGGTAGCTAAAGTAGGCCAGCGCCATACCCATCAACACGTACAGCCCCCAGCCGGAGAGCCCCCAGTGCAGATAGGTTTGGACGACGGCGTTACGCATCGCAGCTTGGCTCTCCGGGGTTAAATCCGGCGGTGCCAAATAGTGGGCCACTGGCTCGGCAACGCTGAAAAACAGCAGGTCGATCCCGATACCCGCGGCAAACAGCATGGCTGACCATGAGAGCAGCGAAAACTCGGGCCGGGAGTGGTCGGGCCCTAGGCGAATACTGCCAAAGCGTGACATGCCAATAGCAACCACAAAGACCAGGTAGGCAACAATCGCCAGCATGTAGTACCAGCCAAAGGTTTTGCTGACCCAGGCAAGCCCGGCATCAAAAAAAGCACCGGCTTGCTCGGTGAACAGCATGGTGAGTACTAAAAAGATAACGATACCCGCCACACTGCCGTGGAAAACCACGGGATTGAGGCGGTCGCGGGAGGGGAGGATGGGGTTGTCTTTCGCCATGCAGGCGGACTCCTGTTGTTGAAAGATGAATTTTTATTTTGAATGAACGTTCAAATAAAATACGCGATTAAGTGTCCCCCTTCAAGTTAACCTTCCTATTTGGGTTGAATTAGCGTGGAGTTATCAGCGTGCTGATGAAAGCGCAGACACAAAAACGCCCGGAAAACCGGGCGTTGGATCAAGGTTTGAGGCTTGGCCTGCGTTTATTCGCTGTCGGCGTTTTCGTCACTATTACCATCGTGATGGCCACGTTTGCCGTGCTTGCCACGATACTCTTCATGGGCTTCTTGCATGGCGTTGCGCAGTGCTTGCTGCTCTTCTTCTGTGAGAATTTCAGCTACCCGTTCGTGATGCTCTTCACGCAGTGCCTGCATGGCTTCGCGATGTTCAGCGTGTGCTTCGTTAAGCTCTGCCTGTTTCTCTGCTGAGATATCTGCACGCTCGTACACTTCCTGGCGACGCTCCTCCATGCGCTCTTCCATGCGTTCGCGATCAGGGCCTTGCCCTTCATGGTCACCGTGGCTATTTGCTTGAGCGGTAAACGCTAATGGAGCAATGGCGATAGCCAGCAGGGCGGGGGCGAACAGTTGGCGAATTGACATTTTCCTAGCACTTGAAACGTTCATAAGTACTCTCCTGATGAGTTGACGATGACAGTATCGCTAGGTGACGTGCAAACCGTTTGCAGATAGTGTGCAACAATCATGATCTTATTGGCTTGTTGCAGGTCGTAGTTGCTAGGTGAGGGGTCACCTACTTTTCAAGGAGAAGCATCATGTCGCGAACCGAGCAACTTCGCGTATGGCAGCAGCGTTGCGCGTTTACCTCTCTCCGCCGCGTGACTGGCCTGGGGGCCATTGCCTTAATGCTGAGTGCTTGTAGCGCTGCCCAACACGTTAGCCAGGGTGAGCCTGCGATTGAGAGCAATGCGCTGCGCGAACCCCAGCCTTTTACGCGCTTGTCACCTGCCACTTATACGCCTGAAGAGTGGCTCCAGGCGTTAACAGCTGATGTTTATCTACCCGACGACTCGCTCGGTGGGTTGCGACCTGCTGCCTTAGTTGTGCATGGAGGCGGCTGGCGTAATCGCACACCGGAAGATATGCAGGGCATCGCTGAGCGCTTAGCAGGGCAAGGCTATGTGGCGGTTAATATTGAGCACCGCTTTGCGCCGGAGTATCGCTTCCCCAGCCAACTGCACGACTTGCAACAGGCGATGGCCTGGATTCACGCCAATGCCGATAGGTGGCAGGTGGATACGAGCCGTATTGTCGGGGTGGGGTTTTCATCGGGGGCGCATTTAGTGAGTTTGCTGGCAGTGGCGGGAGTAGAGGGGCCGCTGGCTGAACCTTACGGCGGTGAGCAGAGCCGTTTGGCTGCAGTATTGGCAGGAGGACTACCTAGTGATTTGCTTAAGTTTGACGATGGACGCTTAGTCGTCGACTTTATCGGCGGTACCCGCGCTGAAGAAAACGAAGCGTATCGCCTAGCCTCTCCCGCACGGCAAATTACTCCGCAGACGCCGCCATTTTTTCTGTTCCACGGCAAGTGGGATCAACTGGTGCCGGTGGATCACGCCACGGACTTCTATCAAGCCCTGCAGGAAAATAACATCGAGAGCGAGCTGTATCTGCAGCGCTGGCGCGGCCACTTCGCCAGCTTTCTATTCCGTGGCGGCGCCATTGATGCAGGCATTGCGTTTCTTAATCGGCAGGTCAATCCTTAACGGTTATACGTCATCAAGACATGGCCAATGACATCATTTCGATAACAGCGCCATCATCAAGATCCATCTGAGTGACGAGTTTGCTTAGTTGGCTCATAGCCTCTTGAAGCGAATTATTGAGGCTACTGATTTCCTGTTGCAGGGCGTCGAGTTTTGCTTGGCGTTGTTCATCGTTTAGGGACTTGTCGCGCATAACATCTTCAAGTTCCTGCTGTTTCTCCTTTAACTTTTCTCTATATTCAACAATTCGCTTTAGTAGTTCTTTAATCTCCTGCGGGAGATCGCTTTCATCGATTTTGGTGTTCTTCGCTTCCTGTGTGTTACCAGCCTTTTCTGAAGCTGAGGCGATGCCTCTAGCCACGGGCGAAAGATCCAAATGAATGCTGGTGTTGGCTTCTTCCTGGGCGGCGTTAGAAGTGACCGGTGTAGTTGTTACCTTCTCGGCATTTAACGGCTCACTACGTAAAGGATGTGCGTCTAAAGAAGCACTTCCGGTAGGTAAAGAGATGGTCATGGCAATCTCTCGTTAGTGTTAAGGGCTATTTTAAGCAGGCGCGACCGCGGCTACACAGGCTTGCTTAGAGAAATAGGTTCAAAGCAGGCTAATAGTGTTATCGACAGCCCGAGACAATACTTTAGCTTACGCTAAGGAACACCCAGGTGACCTGGAAGTCAGTGCAATAGGGATAGCCATCATTGCTGCATGACCATTGATGCAGGCATCACGTTTCTTAATCGGCAGGTAGTTAGCAGGGGTTAGACTTTAGTTGCGTTCTTACTTTATGCAAGGTTGGTGACAGTTTCGTGGGGTAGCGTCTTAAGCACACAAGGTAAGATCTGTGTCGAAAACCAAACAAACCTATAAAAAGAGAGCCACGCTATGCTTAACACTTCCAGTGCTTCCTTATCGTTTAATATCAAATCGATACTGGTAGGGGCAACGGCCGCCATTGCCTCTTTATCAATGGCGCTTCCTGCTGTAGCTGACGACTTTCCCTCTCGACCGCTCAATATGGTAGTAGGTTTTGGCACCGGCGGAAGCGCGGATCGTATGACCCGCATGATGTCAGGGCCTATTTCCGAAGAGCTAGGTGTACCGGTACAAGTAACTAATCGCCCCGGTGCGGGCACTCAGGTTGCTTCTAATTACGTTCTTAACGTGCCTGATGATGGTTATACCGTCTATGCCTCGACGTTTGCTCCCTACTTAACCAACTCGATCCTTACTGGTGATGCAGAGTTTAGTGTCGACGACTTTTCTTATATCAACTTCCAGTGGTTTGATTTGGATCTAATCGCTGCAAATAAAGACAGCGGCTATGAAGACCTGCCAAGCCTGCTTGAAGCGATCCGCGAAGAAGAGGGTCAAGTACGTGGCGCGGTGGTTCAAGGTTCTGCTGGTCACTTAATGGTGCGCTTGCTACTTGATGAGGCAGGCATTCCCCAAGATAACCTCAACTTGGTGACCTATAACAGCGGCGGTGAAGCCCGTTCAGCGGTAGCGGGTGGGCAGGTGGATTTCGTCTCTATTAGTGCCCAGGGCAGTGAGGGAATCCGTGAGTTCTTAACCCCGTTGGCGATCGTAAGTGATGAGCGCATTGAACAGTGGGATGCACTCCCTATCAATGAAGCGCTGGCACCGATGAATCTTGAGGTGCCCGTTCTTCAGGGCTCAATGCGCGGCTTTGCAGTGACCAGTGAAATGGAGCGCCAGCATCCTGAGCGTTTCGAGAAGATCTCCTCGGCTATTCAAAGTGCGCTTGCCCGCAAAGATGTTCAAGAGCAGCTCGAGCGCAACGAAATGGGCGGCGTTTGGGTAGGCCCAGAGCGCTCCAACGAGCTGATGCGCGAAAACTATCAGGTGTTTGAAAAGTACGCTCACCTGCTTAACTAGTTTTCACGACCAGGTTTTTCCGAACAGCTTTTCCGAACGAATCCTTCCATGATAGCTGGCCCCTCACATTAATGAGGGGCCAGTATGGGGTTTTACCATGTCTGAATGTAAACGTGACTATGGGGACTTTATCGTTCTCATGGGTCTGGCTGGCTTTACACTATGGTATTTATTAGATGCCATTCGCGTATCCGCCACACCGCAAAACCTGCTGCTTATACTGCCACTTGCCGTTATCGTGTTAGCGATTATTGCACTCGAGTTGATCCTGCGTATTAAACACGGCTCGCTGTTTCGCTCCTCTGAAGAAGAACCGCTGCATAAAACATTACCTGTTGTGGGCCTCTTCGCCGCCTATGTAATGTCGCTTGAAGCGATAGGCTTTGATATTGCCACCGTAGCGTTTCTGGCGCTTTTCCTGATCCTTAAGGGGGAGCGCAATTGGTTGTTGGTAGGTGGCTATAGCGTCGTTTTTGGGCTGAGTGTCGCGTTCTTTTTCTCGCAGATGCTGCCGTACCCGATGACACTGCTGCTGCTTCCAAGCTGAGGAGATACCATGATTGATTTTGGCGCAGTAGGGCAGAGTTTTGATCTGCTTTTTTCTAATTTTGGCCCTTGGTTGGTGGTAGTGCCGGGTATCGTACTCGGGCTTATTTTTGGCGCAACGCCAGGCCTGCAGATATCAATGGCTATGGCCATTTTCCTGCCAATGACCATGTACATGGACTTTATTCAAGCCATGTTGTTCCTTACCGCTATTTTTACTGGCGGCTCATTTGGTGCCGGTATCCCAGCCATTCTGATGAATATTCCGGGTACCTCTTCGGCAATCGCTACCGCGTTTGATGGTTACCCCATGGCGCGGAAGGGGCAGCATAACCAGGCGTTAGGCGTCGCGTTAGCCTCCTCGGTGATTGGCGCGCTGATGGGCTACGTGGTGCTGTTCTTTATGATACAACCGCTTTCCTACATGGTGCTGAGATTGGGGCCAGCAGAGATGTTTGTAGTGATTCTCTGGGGGATGACGCTGATCGCGAGCTTAAAAGGCGAACAGGTGCTTAAAGGCTTGATTGCAGGGTTTGTTGGCCTGTTAGTCGGGACGATTGGGTTTAGCGAAATCGGCTTGGCACGCGGTACGATGGGGCAGACTTACCTGTTGGACGGCGTGCCTGTTATCCCTGCCATGATGGGTATGTTTGCGGCCTCTGAGCTATTTAAGCTGGCCAACAAGGGCTTCATCGTTGAATCCGCCGATGCCCGTAAGGTCAAGGTGAGCGAGATCTTCGAAGGTTGCAGAATGGCGATGCGCTACCCTGTTGTGATGATTCGGGGTGGTTTGATCGGGGTGTTGGTCGGGGCGGTTCCTGGTGTGGGCTCATCCGTGTCTAACCTGCTCTCTTACATAGAAACTAAGCGCCGTGACCGGGATCCCGATTCATTTGGGAAGGGCAATCCGAAAGGGGTCGTGGCATCTGAGGCGGCTAACAGCAGCTCCGAAGGGGGCTCGATGGCAACACTGCTGGCACTAGGAATTCCCGGCGGTGGCGCTACAGCAGTAATGTTAGCGGCTTTTGCTATGCATAACATCACTGGCGGCCCGCAGTTTATTCGCCAGCAAACGGATGTGGTTTACGCGATTATCTTCGCTAACTTTGCCCAGGTGTTTCTACTGGTGATCATCGGCTTACTGTTTATTCCTCTCTTGGCCAATATCGTCAAAGTGCCCATGCGCTACTTGATTCCTTCTGTGTTGGTGCTGGCGGTAATGGGATCCTTCGGGCTAACCGGCAATATGACTGGGCCCGCTACGGTGCTGGTGTTTGCGGTGATCGGTTGGATATTTCGCCACTACGGCTACTCCGTACCCGCTGCCGTGATCGGCATGCTATTAGGATCGTTGGCTGAAAAATCACTACTTCACTCCTATCAAATCAGTGGTGGCGACATTACGTACGTTTTTGAGCGCCCAGTAACGCTGGCTATTTTTGCCTTACTGCTGATCTCACTATTTAGCCAGCCTGTAATGAAGCGGCTTAAAGCGCGTCAAGAGGCTGCTCAGCTATGATTCCTGAATTCAGAATTTGAAATGTTGAAAAGAACTGTCATTACCGTTGGCTTGGGTTTTATGGGTGGCTGGTTTGCCACCCTTTTTTCATTGCCCTTGGCTTGGATGCTTGGGTCTCTGTTTATGGTGATGGGCTTATCACTGATGGGGGTGAAAACAGGTGTCGATAAGCGCGTACACCGCACCGCCATCGCACTGCTAGGGCTATTTATCGGGAGTCGAATCCAAGCAGATGAGCTCGTAGGATTGGTTTTGTGGTACCCCAGTGTGCTGGCAATGCTGGTTTATATGGGACTAATGTTGATCGGCGGGTTCTGGATTTTTAACCGAGCAAGAGTAGGGCGGATGAATGCTATTTTTTGCTCGTACCCAGGGAGTATGAATTCAGCGCTGGTGCTGGCTGAACGTGCAAATGGAGATTTACGTTGGATCGCCATCTCTCACTCACTACGCTTAGTCACCGTGGTCTCGGGTGCGGCTTTCGTGGCGAGTTTTTTTGTTGATGATGTGGCGCTTGCCAGTTCGCCATCAGCGCTAGCCTTAGTCGATATCTTGCCTCTGTTATTGGCACCACTATGTTGGTGGTTAGCGCGCTTGTTAAGAATTCCCCTGCCTGAGTTTTTAGGGCCCATGGCCGCAGGGGCCATTATTGCTAACCTTGGATTTGATTACTCCCTGCCGACTGGGGTAGTGCTTGCTGCATTTCTGGTGCTGGGGGCTTCTGTAGGCTCGCGTTTTTCAGGAACTCAGTGGTCGCAGGTAGTCAGCATGGGGCGCTATGGGATTACATTTGCCCTATTTGCGTTGGTGGTAGCGGCGCTAATGGCATGGTTGGTTTCAAGTTTTACTCAGCTAGCCTTCGTTGCCGTCCTGCTTGCGTTAATTCCTGGTGGAGTAGGAGAAATGGCGGTGATCGCCATGGTGATGGGTATCGACCCAGTCTATGTTGTTTCTCACCACATACTGCGCCTACTGCTATTGATCTTTATGACCCCGCTAATGCTGCGGATAGTCAATCAGCCGCTTAAATAGCGGGGAAAGTCACCGTGACCTCAAAGCCGCCCTGGGGCCGATTCGTTAACGCCAGTCGGGCAGAGTGCGTCGTTGCAATTTGTTCCACAATGGCCAGCCCTAATCCGCTTCCAGGCGTATGTTTGTTGTGGCGGAAAAAGCGCTCCGTCAATTTGGAAAGCTGCGCTTCCTCCACGCCGGTACCCTCATCGCTAACCGTTAACGTTACTTGGCGCGTGTCAGCCGTTAGTGCAACGGTTATAACGCCTCTATAGGCCATGCTGCCACCCGCATGCACGCTGGCATTTTCGATGAGATTGGTCACCAACCAGCGCAGCATAATGGGGTCGCCCAAAATGTTAGGTATTGCTTTATGTTGATCAAAGGCGAGTTCTTGGCTTTGTTTATAAATATTAGGGGCAGTCTGGGCACAGGCATCATGGCAAATGGCGATTAAATCGACACTTTCGAGATGAGACGTATCGACTAATTCGCTGCGTGTCTTGGCGTATTTAAGCAGTTGCTTAACGGTATGACTGGCATGTTCAGCGATGCGTTGAATCTCTCGCAGGCTAGTATGAGCGGGTGATTGCGAGGGGTCTTTAAGCGACATTTCCGTTAAAGCGCGAATCTCTGAGACCGGTGTTCTAAGCTGATGCGAGACATCAGCATTGAGCTGCTGAGTGCTTTCAATACTGCGCCGCATACGCTGCATTAAATGATTAATACTCTGGATTAGCGGCAGGATCTCTTTTGGGGCTGCATCATCCAATGCATGCAAGTCATTCGGTGAACGTTGTCGCAAGGCTTGGCTAACCGCGTTAAGAGGTGCTAACCCAAGGTGAATGGCTAAAAGTGCAATTGAAATTGCTAGTAATCCTGTAACGACCATTAATCCTGTGAGCGTTATCATGAAGTCGTTGGTAAGGGTGTGGCGGGCTTCCTTTGATTCGGCGACGACGACTTCAATGTCTACCGGTTCGCCTCCGCGCCGGAACGGAAGGGTGAGCGCAACAGCTCTTAAAGCATTGCCCGCATAATCTACATCATAAAAAATTGGCTCATGCGACGTTTGGGGTGGATCTGTCAAACCGCTAAAGCCTGCGATTATGTCTCCGTCATTTTCTTTAATGCGATAGAAAATTTTTCCTTCACCTCTGCTGCCAAGTGTACTGATGCTGAAATAGTGCATATTGATGCGTAGCTCACCATCCGCTGTGTAAATTCGACGCTCCAGTCTCTGAGCTGCATTAAGTAGCAGGTCATCAAAGGTGGCATTAATTTGGCGAGACAGCAGCAGGTGACTAGAGATCAATGCCAAGATCGCGAGGGCGGTGAAAGGCAGTCCAATCCATAAAAGCAGCCGACTGCGGATCGATTGGCGTTTATTCATAATCAGGGGCTTTCACTTCTTTAGATTCCAGGTAATAGCCCAGGCCGCGTACCGTTTTTAAGCCGAAATCGTAGCCAATTTTTTTACGAATCCGGGAGATGTAAGTTTCCACTGCGGCGTAGCTGACCGACTCATCGGAGGTAGATAGTCGGTCGATAATTTGATCCTTATTAACGAGGCGATTTTGGTTTATCAGCAGGTACTCCATGACTTCTAACTCGCGGCGATGCAACAGCAAGGGTTTGCCATCAAGCCGAAGCTCCATGGCATCGGGTAAAAACTCTAAGCGCCCACACTGCAGCGTTTCTCCGCCAAAGTGCTTGGCACGCCGCACTAACGCACGGGCACGTGCAGTAACTTCTTCCAACGAAAAAGGCTTGCATAGATAGTCGTCTGCGCCCACTTCAAGACCATGTATGCGCTGATCCAGGCTGTCGCGTGCCGAAATAATCAAGACAGGGATCGTATCCTGCTGGTGGCGTAATGTGCGTAGTAGGGAGATGCCATCCAATTCAGGCAGGCCAAGATCCAACACCAACAGGTCGTATCCGCCCTGTTCAAGCATATGGAGTGCTTTTCTGCCATCGTCGGCGACATCAATGCTAAAGGCAGCCTCGCTAAGTGTGGCTGCAATAGAGTTGGCTAAATTAACGTTGTCTTCTACTACAAGCGCCTTCATAAGCAGTCCTGTTGTTATCCCTCCGGCTGGTACTTATACCCTACGCCATAGACAGAACGGATGATCTCCAGCTCCGGAAGCGCTTCGTGGATCTTCTTGCGCAGCTTTTTGATGTGGCTGTCTACGGTGCGCTCCGAGACGATGCGGTTGTCGCGATACATGTGATCCATCAGCTGTTCGCGGCTGAAGATACGTCCTGGCGCCTGCATCATCACCCGCAGCAGTTGAAACTCCACCGCCGTTAGGCCTAAATCCTGCCCGTGGGCGAGCGCTTGCCAGCCGTCTTCGTTTAATACCACGGGGGCGTTTTGCACCTTGGTTGGGGCATCGGCGACTGCTTGGCTGCGGCGCAGCACCGCCTTCACCCGGGCGACTACTTCCCGGGGGCTGAATGGCTTGCAGATGTAGTCATCGGCACCCAGCTCTAGCCCCAGCAAGCGATCCACCTCTTCTACCTTGGCGGTGACCATAATGATCGCAATGGTCGGCCACTTTTGACGAATTTCCCGGCTTAGGGTGAGGCCATCTTTGCCTGGTAGCATGATATCGAGCAGCACCAAAGCGGGGGAGTGTTGCTCCAGCCACGGCATTACCTCATCGCCATGGCCTAAGGTCGTCACCTCAAAACCATGAGTGGTTAAGTAGTCCGTCATTAGGCGGGCAATCTTCGGTTCATCCTCAACAATCAGTAAAGAGGCAGCATCAGACATAGCGGTAGACTCGCTTAACAGTGAACGTAAAAGCAGGGCGTAACGGTTCTTGTACTATCAGTTTTGGTGACACTAATCCCGGAAATATTAATCAGCAGCCAACAGCGGAAAACGTAGCGTCCAGCGTAGCCCACCTAGCGTTGAGCTAGAGGGTGTCAGCGTTGCGCCGTGGGCATTAACCAGGGCGCTGGCAATTGAGAGTCCTAAACCGCTGCCGCCACTGGCACGGCTGCGCGAGCCTTCAACGCGATAGAGCCGCTCGGTCAAGCGGGCTAATTCACCTTCCGGCACGCCTGGCGTACTGTCTTCCCAGATGACTACGGCCATTCCCTGCTGAGCGGTAAGCGTGACGCGTAGCTCTCCCGGCGGCTGGGTATAAGCGCAGCTGTTATCCAACAGGTTGTTCCACAGCTGGCGCAGGCGTTGGGCATCGCCACGAATCATAATGCCAGGCTCGATCTGTTCGGTCAGCGTTAAACCGCTTTCGACTAACCAGCGGTCGGCGTCGGACAGGCGGCTGGCAAGGCAGTCGCTAAGATCCATCGGCGCCAGCTGAATATCCAGCGCGCCAGCATCGCTTTGCGATAGCAAGCGTAAATCCGCCACTAAACGCTCTAGCTGCCCCACTTCCTGGGCGAGGGAGCTAAGGTTCTCCTGATTCAATGGACGAATCCCATCCTGCATGGCTTCGA